>Ga0209640_10000337_pt1 | contig 35751 bp, 30 predicted proteins | sample RifCSP10_1_FD_184018 | JGI IMG/M metagenome (GOLD analysis project Ga0209640, IMG submission 184018) | Soil microbial communities from Rifle, Colorado - Rifle CSP2_sed 10_1 (SPAdes) (version 2) | ecosystem: Environmental > Terrestrial > Deep subsurface > Rock core/Sediment | place: Rifle... | reverse complement strand
TTTGCTCGAGCAGGCGCTCCTCGCGCGAAACTTTCAACTGCTGTTCAATATGGCGAAATTCAAGGAGCGACACGTTAGCGGAACGCCCGCCTGCGGGAGCACGGGTTTCTATTTCGACGGGCGAGATGGTGCAGCTCAAATGCAGTTTGCTGCGCCCGGCCGCGCCCAGTTCGAGGTCGTGCTCGGTGTAGCTGCAGTTGTTCGCGCGCGCGTAATCGATAGCGCCCCCGAGCACGCGGACATCCGAAAAGATATCGACAAGGGTATGACCCACCAGCGCCTTGGTGCTGAGTTCAAACAGGTTTTCCGCGGCGGCATTCGCGTAACGCACGGTCAACTCCCGGTCGACCAGCATGATCGCCGTCGCGAGAAGATCGAGTCCTGCTAACGCTGCGGCCGCCATCGTCTGGAGAACAAACAAGGTAGGTTGAGCAAAAAGTGCGCCAGCGGATGGTATGCGCCGACGGAACCTGTTCCGCCCTCCGCGGGCGCAGCCCGCCTTGCTGCAAAGCGCGCGCCGGCTATCTGCTGTTGGCGAGTTCTTTCTTGAGACTCTCGACATTGCCTTCGTGCAGCCGGACCCTGGTTTCATAGGGCTTGAGCCGTTCTTCGACTCGCGCATAGTTTTTCTCGCTGCCGGAGCGCGTACTCTGCTGCTCGGTGAGCTGTTTTTTCGCCAGCTCGAGCTGCCGTTGTTCCTGCACCAGTTCCTGTTCCAGGATCTTGCGGCGGTCCGCATCGCGTCGTTTCTGGGTTTCGGTGCCGACGCTGGGAAAGTTGGCGGGCTTTTGCTGTTGCTGCACCTTGGTTGCCGGGGCAGTATTGACCGGATCGAGGATCAACGCTTTACACCCCTTGGCATCGGACTTGACGTTGGTATAGCGGGTATTGCCGTCCTGGTCGACGCACTTCCACATCTCGGCGTGCGCGAACTGTGCCGCAAGCGCCAGCACCATCAGCAACAACATTCTCATCGCGATCCTCGGGGTAGACCTCAACCATTGGTCACTGGTTACAAGCTGTAATACATGTCGAACTCGACCGGGTGAGTGGTCATGCGGAAGCGCGTGACTTCTTCCATCTTGAGCGCGACATAGGCATCCAGCATGTCGTCCGAGAACACGCCGCCGCGGGTCAGAAACTCGTGGTCCTTGCCGAGGTGCTCAAGCGCCATTTCGAGCGACGAGCACACGTTCGGCACTTTCCTCGCTTGTGAGGGCGGCAGATCGTAGAGGTTCTTGTCGATTGGATCGCCGGGGTGGATCTTGTTCTGCACCCCGTCGAGACCCGCCATCATCATCGCGGTAAATGCGAAATAGGGATTACAGGTCGGATCCGGGAAGCGTACTTCGACGCGGCGCGCCTTCGGATTGGTCACGTACGGGATGCGGCATGCCGCGGAGCGATTGCGCGAGGAATATGCGAGGTTGATCGGCGCCTCGAAACCGGGAACCAGGCGTTTGTAGGAATTGGTGCCCGGGTTGGTGATCGCATTCAACGCCTTGGCATGCTTGATGATGCCGCCGATGTAGAACAGCGCGAATTCGGACAGGCCGGCGTAGCCGTTGCCCGAGAACAGGTTCTGGCCGCCTTTCCAGATCGACTGGTGCACGTGCATGCCCGAGCCATTGTCGCCGACGATCGGCTTCGGCATGAATGTCGCGGTCTTGCCGTAGGAGGCGGCGACCATGTGCACCGTATACTTGAGAATCTGCATCCAGTCGGCTCGCTTCACCAGTCTTTCGAACTTGGTGCCGATTTCGCACTGGCCAGCCGCGGCCACCTCGTGGTGGTGTACTTCGACTTCGACGCCCTGCTGCTCGAGCGCCAAGCACATCGCATTGCGGATGTCCTGCAGCGTGTCCATCGGCGGGACCGGGAAATAGCCGCCCTTGACCGGCGCGCGATGCGCCAAATTGCCGCCCTCGAATTCCTCGGCCGACGACCACGGCGCTTCCTCGGACTTGATTTTGACCGCGCAGCCCCACATGTCGACGTTCCACGTCACTGAATCGAAAATGAAGAATTCGGGCTCGGGACCGAAATAAGCCGTGTCACCGAGGCCGGTCGACTTGAGATAGGCCTCGCCGCGCTTCGCAATCGAGCGCGGGTCGCGGTCGTAGCCTTTGCCGTCGGAAGGCTCGACCACATCGCAACTGATGTTGAGTACCGGCTCGTCCGTGAACGGATCCATGCGCGCCGAATCCGGATCGGGCATCAGCAGCATGTCGGAGGCCTCGATGCCTTTCCAGCCGGCGATCGATGAGCCGTCAAATGCATGGCCGTCGGTGAATTTCTCCTCGTTAAATGCCTTGACGGGAACCGATACGTGCTGCTCCTTGCCACGCGTGTCCGTAAACCTGAAATCGACAAACTTGACCTCGTTGTCTTTGACCATCTTCATTACATCGGCTACCGCCATTGTTTTCTCCTAACTGAGCGTGTTGATTGGAAACGTAAAGACCCTGGCGTGGGATTCAGCACGAAATATGCCAATCCAAAACGCAGCAAAGGCATTGTGCCACAAGTCATTTCTGCTACGGCAGCGACATCCTACGCACTATTCCAGTGCGGTTGGAAAATTTACGCTCTATTTTAGTGCAATTTTCAAAATTCGCCACTCGTGTAGAATTTTACTTTGAAATTCGAATCTTGGATGTGCAAATGACAACCATCGAGGAAATTCTGAAGACCGCCCGGGAGCGCGCCCGCCAGATGGGTTTGGCTTACGCGGGAGCACTCACTCCGCGCGAAGCCTTCGAGTTCTGGCGGGAAGTCAAAGGCGCACAACTGGTCGACGTGCGGACCAAGGCGGAGTTTGATTGGATCGGGCGCGTTCCCGGTGCGATCGAAATCGAGTTTTCCTTTTATCCCGGGAATGTGCGCAACCCCGAATTTCTGGCGCAACTCGAAAGTGTGGCCGACAGGAACGCGCCGGTGATGTTTCTGTGCCGTAGCGGCGGGCGCTCGCATCACGCGGCGATGCTCGCGACGCACGTCGGTTACACCGAATGCTATAACGTGCTCGAAGGATTCGAAGGTGACCGCGACGCGACCGGTCACCGCAAAACCGTTGGCGGCTGGTGCGTGGCCGGACTGCCGTGGGTGCAGAGCTAGCTGCTGTTCACCGCTTCGCCTCTCACGCCGTCCAGTTGACGCTTCCGCCGTACGCGGTCGCGAGCACGATTACACCGAACACGATGCGGTACCATGCAAACACCGTGAAATCGTGGCTCGCGATGTAACGCAACAGCCAGCGCACGCACAAGAACGCGGCAATGAAAGAGGCCACGGTGCCGACTGCAAACATTCCTGTATCGCCGGCATCGAACAGTGTGCGGTGCTTGTAAAAATCGTATGCGCCGGCCGCAATCAGCGTCGGCACCGCCAGGAAGAATGAGAATTCGGTCGCAGCGCGCCGCGACAGACCGAACAGCAACCCGCCGATGATGGTGGCGCCGGAGCGCGAAGTCCCCGGGATCAGCGCGAACGCCTGCGCGCAGCCGACCTTGAGCGCGTCCGTCCAGCGCATATCATCGACCGACTCTACCGTAATCCGGTGCTCGCGCCGCTCCGCCCACAGGATCACGAGGCCGCCAACGATGAACGCGATGGCAACCGGCACCGGCTTGAACAGCGCCGCCTTGATATAGCTCCCGAACGCGAGCCCCAGCACGGCAGCAGGCATGAACGCGATGACAAGATTCATTACGAACTGCCGCGCTTGGCGGTCGCGCGCGAGGCCGGCAATCACGCCGGCGAACTTCGCGCGGTACTCCCAGACGATCGCCAGCATCGCGCCGGTCTGGATAACGATCTCGAATACCTTGCCCTTCTCGTCGTTGAAATCGAGCAGATCGCTGGCGAGGATCAGGTGGCCGGTGCTCGAAACCGGCAGAAATTCGGTCAGCCCCTCGACCACGCCCAGTATCAGCGCCTTGAACAGCAACGGTAAATCCATAGCCTGCCATTGTAGCGGCTAAATCGCTCCCAAACTCAGGCCTTGCTATAGATCTCTGCGCCTTGCTTCACGAACTCCGCGGCTTTTTCCTCCATCCCCTTCGCGAGCGCCGTTTGCGCATCGAGGCCTTGCTGCGCCGCGTAATCGCGCACGTCCTGGGTGATCTTCATGGAGCAGAAATGCGGCCCGCACATCGAGCAGAAGTGCGCGAGCTTAGCGCCTTCCTGGGGCAGCGTTTCGTCGTGGAACTCCTTGGCCTTGTCGGGGTCGAGCCCGAGATTGAACTGGTCTTCCCAGCGAAACTCGAAGCGTGCTTTCGACAACGCATTGTCGCGGATCTGCGCGCCGGGGTGTCCCTTTGCCAGATCCGCGGCGTGCGCCGCGATCTTGTACGCGATGATGCCGTCCTTGACGTCGTTCTTGTCGGGCAGCCCGAGATGCTCTTTCGGCGTCACATAACACAGCATCGCCGTGCCATACCAGCCGATCATCGCCGCGCCGATCGCACTCGTGATGTGATCGTAGCCGGGCGCGATATCGGTGGTGAGCGGTCCCAGCGTATAGAACGGCGCCTCCTTGCAGTACTTCAACTGCAGATCCATGTTCTCCTTGATCAGATGCATCGGCACATGGCCCGGCCCTTCGATCATCACCTGCACGTCGTGCTTCCAGGCGACGTCGGTCAATTCGCCGAGGGTTCTCAGCTCGGCGAGCTGCGCCTCGTCATTGGCGTCGTAGCCCGATCCCGGGCGCAGCCCGTCGCCGAGCGAGAACGCGACGTCGTAGGCCTTCATGATCTCGCAGATGTCTTCGAAATGCGTATAGAGGAACGACTCCTGGTGATGCGCGAGGCACCATTTCGCCATGATTGAGCCGCCACGGGAGACTATCCCGGTCATGCGTTTCGCGGTCATCGGAATATAAGCGAGGCGCACCCCCGCGTGGATGGTGAAGTAATCGACACCCTGTTCGGCCTGCTCGATCAACGTATCGCGGAACATTTCCCACGTCAGTTCCTCGGCGCGGCCGTCCACTTTCTCGAGCGCCTGATAAATCGGCACCGTGCCGATAGGCACCGGCGAATTGCGGATGATCCACTCGCGCGTCTCATGGATATTCCTGCCGGTCGACAGGTCCATCACCGTGTCGCCGCCCCAGCGCGTCGACCACGTCATTTTCTCGACTTCTTCGGCGATCGAACTCGACAGCGCGGAGTTGCCGATATTGGCGTTGATCTTGACCAGGAAGTTACGGCCGATGATCATCGGCTCGGTTTCCGGGTGGTTGATGTTGGCGGGAATAATGGCCCGCCCGCGCGCGACCTCGTCGCGCACGAACTCCGGCGTCATCACCTTGGGAATGGCGGCGCCGAAGCTCTGCCCCGCATGCTGGCGGGCGACCAATTCGGTGAGCCCGTCGCGGCGCTGGTTCTCGCGGATCGCGATGTATTCCATCTCCGGCGTGATGCTGCCTTTGCGAGCGTAATGCATTTGCGACACATTCATGCCCGGTTTGGCGCGGCGCGGCTGACGCTTCAGGTTAAATCGCAGTTCGGCGAGCTTGGCGTCTGCCGCGCGGCGGCGCCCATATTCGGAAGTCAGGTCCGGCAAGCGCTCGGTGTCGTTGCGCTCTGCTATCCATTTCTCGCGCAGCGGCGCGAGACCCGAACGAATGTCGATTTTCACCGCCGGATCGGTGTACGGACCCGAGGTATCGTAGACGTATATCGGCGGGTTCTTTTCCGCGCCCATCCAGGCCGGCGTATCCGACTGGCTGATCTCGCGCATCGGCACCTGCAGGTCCGGCCGCGAACCCGGCACATAAACCTTGCGCGAATTCGGCAGCGGCTTGATCGCCGCGGCATCGACGTGCGCCGTGGCGCTGAGAAATTTGGGGTTGGCGTTCATGTTCATACTCCTCTCGAATGGCGCGCAACACGGCGTGCGCAGGCTGCGCCCGGGCACTGCCTTGAGGTAAGGAGGTGGGAGAGGAAACCCGCACCACGCTTCCCTACGACGGCATTACCCGTATCAGGTTGTAAGGGACTCTCTCACCCTGACCGGGAAGCGGGATTCAGGAATCGGAATGAGCCCAACCAGCTCCGGCCGAAACCTGATTTCCTGATCCTGATCAAGGACCCCTAACGTGTAGTTAATGACGCTACTGGATTTATGCGATAATTGCAAGCGCCGAAGCCCGTATTTAATTTCCCCTACCCCACCTCAGTCATGAATACACAGATACCCGTCGAACGCGCGCGGTTCAACATGGTCGAGCAGCAGATCCGGCCGTGGGAAGTGCTGGACCAGGAAGTGCTCGAGCTGCTGTTTACGGTGCGGCGCGAAGAGTTCGTGCCCGCGCAATATCGCAGCCTCGCTTTCGTCGACATGGAGATCCCGCTCGCGGAGCACGCAAAAGCGGGCGAAACCATGCTGGCGCCCAGGCTCGAAGCGCGCATGCTGCAGGAGCTCGCCGTCAGGCCGGGCGACCGTATCCTGGAAGTCGGCACCGGCAGCGGCTACATGACGGCGCTGCTCGCCAAGCGCGGCGGACACGTCCATAGCGTCGAAATCGTTCCCGAGTTCAGCGCGCAGGCGGCGGCCAGGCTCGAAGCACACGGCATCACCAACGTCACGCTCGAGGTCGGAGACGCCGCGCGCGGCTGGGACCGGCACGCGCCCTACGACGTGATCGTGCTGACCGGATCGGTGCCGGTGCTGGCGGATGCGTTCCAGCGCAGCCTGAATCCGGGCGGCCGTCTGCTGGCAGTCGTCGGTGAAGCGCCGGTAATGGAGGCGCGTCTGATGGTTTGCGCCGGCAGCGGCGCCTGCAACGCGCTCGGGCTGTTCGAGACCTGCATCCCCGCGCTGCGCAATGCGCCGCAACCGGAAAGATTCGTATTCTGAATATTCGTGAATGGTCACGAGCGGCGCTTTGCGCGTCACAATTCCCCATTTCGCACAAAAATTCCATGATCATCGATTCGACGGCATATCGTAGGGTGGATGAAGCGCAGCGAAATCCACCAAACATAGCGGGGATCACGCGCAGATCGAGTGGCTCTGGTGGATTCCGGCGCGAAGGGCGCCTGCATCCACCCTACCAGAAGCGCTCGGCACACGCGGTGGCTCAAGATAGTGCCATTGCAGTCAGAGGCATTATGAGCATTCTTACAGGGGCATTGTTTGCGTTTCTGCTCGCGGCGGCTTTCGCGGCTCCTGCCGCGGACCTGGTTTCGATCTATCGCGAAGCGCAGACGGCGGATGCCGTGTACGCGGGGGCGCGGGCCTCCTATCTGGCCGGACAGGAAAAGCTGCCGCAGGGGCTGGCGGGAATACTGCCGGCGGTTACCTTGTCGGCCAACACCCAGTATAACGACCGCGACCTGCAGTTTCGCGGCGGCGCGCCTGCGAGCAGCGATCGCTACAATTCCAACAGCTTGAGCGTCACGGCTACCCAACCGTTGTTCCGCCTCCAGAACTGGATCACCTACGAGCAGGCGAAGAACCAGGTCTCGCAGGCGGAGGCGGCCTTCCTGCAGGTCGCCCAGGAGTTGATCGTGCGGGTGGCGCAGGCCTATTTCGACGTGCTCCTGGCCGAGAATAATGTGGCGCTCGCGGCGGCGCAAAAAACGGCGTTTTCCGAACAGCTGGCCCAGGCGAGGCGAAACTTTGAAGTCGGCACCGCCACGATCACGGACGCCAACGATGCCCAGGCGCGCCATGATCTCGCGGCCTCGCAGGAGATTGCCGCCCGGAACGACCTCGAGATCAGGAAGCAGACGCTGCGCCAGATCACCGGTCGGATTCCGCCGGAACTGGCTAAACTCTCCAGCCGCTTCACGCCTGCGCTGCCCAACCCCGACAACATGGACAACTGGGTCGAGCAGGCGAGCGCCTCAAGCCTGCAGGTGAGAGTCGCGCAGGCCGCGGCCGACATCGCCATGCAGGACGTCTCCAGGAACCGCAGCGGCCATCTGCCTACGCTTGATGCGGTGGCCTCCTACACCGACTCGAGCGCGGGCTCAGGCGTCCAGGGCGGTGCCGGCATCGACAGCACCACCAAGTACATCGGGCTGCAGCTGGCAGTGCCCATCTACCAGGGCGGACTCACCACTTCCAAGGTCAGGGAAGCGCTGGCGAACCAGGACAAGGCGACACAAGACCTGGAGAACACCAAGCGCACAGTGGCACTCAATACCCGCTCGGCATTCCTGGGCGTCACCAACGGGGTGGCGCAGATCAAGGCGCTGGAGGCGGCGCTGGTCTCCTCCCAGAGTTCGCTCGACTCGACCAAGCTTGGCCAGGAGGTGGGGGTGAGAACGCAGGTCGACGTGTTGAATTCCACCCAGCAGCTGATCAGCACGCGGCGCGACTATGCGCAGGCGATCTACGCCTACGCAATCAACGTGTTGAAGCTGAAGGCCGCCGCCGGCACGCTGACCGAAGACGACCTCGCCCACGTCAACGCGTGGCTGGAAAAATAAATTCTAGAATTTCAGCAGTCCGAGTATTTTGTCAGTCGCGCCCTGATGGCTGCGCGCGAAATGAAAGCCGGCCTGCGCCATGCGCTGCGCGCGCGCCGGATCGCGCATTAGCTCGTGCGTCGCGGCAATTGCACCGCGCGCATCTTCAACCCGCACTGCGGCGCCGGTGTCGACGGCAAACTGCGTCGCTTCCGCGAAGTTATAAGTGTGCGGCCCGATGATTACCGGCCTGCCGACTGCGCACGCCTCGATCAGGTTATGGGCGCCGAACGGCAGCAAGCTGCCGCCGATGATGGCGACGTCGCACGCCGCGTAATAAGCAAACATCTCGCCCATGCTGTCACCGAGCACGACGCGGGTTTGCGCGGCAACCGCCTGCCCCGTGCTGCGGCGCTGAAACGGCAAGCCCTCGCGCTCGAGCAGCGCCGCGACCTCGTCGAAGCGCTGCGGGTGGCGCGGCACGATCACCGTGAGCAGTTGCGGGATCGCGACATTCTGCAGCGCCTGCAGCAGCAGCGCCTCCTCGCCTTCGCGCGTGCTGGCAAGCAGCAGCACGGGCCGCGACCTGCCCCACGCTGCGCGCCACGCATCGCCCTGCGCCACCAGCGCCGCATCGGGCACGCTGTCGAATTTGAGATTGCCGGTTACCTCGACCGCTGTTGCACCGAGAGCCTTGAGGCGCCCGGCATCGGCGTTGCTCTGCGCTGCGATCCCGGTCAGCGCATTCAGGCTGGCCGCGGCAAACCGGCCGAAACGCCGATACTTGCGAAAAGACTTCTCTGACAGCCGCGCGTTGACCAGGTAGACCGGGATGCTGCGCGCGCGCGAGGCGTGGATCAGGTTGGGCCAGAGTTCGGTCTCGAGCAGGATTCCGCACGCCGGCTTGAAATGATCGAGAAAGCGCTCGACTGCGAACGGAAAATCATACGGCAGGTAGCAGCGCAGCACGCGCTCCTTGAACAACGCGGTTCCGGTTGCGCGTCCGGTCGGCGTCATGTGCGTCAACAGGATGCGATGACGCGGATATTGGCGCTGCAGCGCGTCGATCAGCGGTTCCGCCGTCCGCGTCTCCCCGACCGACACCGCATGCACCCAGATCAATGGTTGTTCGGTCGCAACAGCGTAGCGCCCGAAGCGCTCGGAAAGGTGGTCCAGATAGGCGCGCTGCCGGCGCGCGCGCCACAGCAAATGCGCGAGCGCGCGCGGCAGCAGCGCGTACAGCAGCAACGTGTAACCGAAGCGTGACTTGATCATGATGCAAGCTTTTCGACTGCCGTTATCACCTGCACCGCGGTCGGCGCATGACCGATGCTTCCCAGACTGAGGGAGCGGGCGCAACCGTAAATGCCGGTCGCAGCGGGATCGGTTCCGCAATAGACGCCCACCGTAGGCACACCGAGCGCTGCGGCCAGATGAGCCAGTCCGGTATCGACGCCGACGACGGCCCTCGCGCCGGCGAACAATCCCGCAAGATCGCCGAGGCTCAGCAGGGGCGCTACCGTTGCCGCGCGTAATTTTCCGGCGATGCGTTCGCTGCGCCCGCGCTCGCGTCCACTACCCCATGGCAATACGCAACTCACGCCGCTGGAATTAAAAGCGTCTCCGAGCGCGACCCAGTTCGGTTCATCCCACAATTTGTAATCGCCGCTGGTCGCGTGCAGCAACACCGCGTACGGGCCTGCGGCAAGCCAGTCAAAGCGGCGCGGCGCGGCGCTGATGCCGTAGGCGCAGCCCGGCGGCACTTCGTAGCCCAGCGCGCGCGCCAGCAACAGGCGGTTTCTTTCCACCGCGTGCAATTCCCACGATACCCTGAAAGTGCGGTGGTAACACAGCGCGAGCGGCTCGCGCGAGCTGTGAAAATCGAGGCCATAGCGCGTGCCGCGCGCCGCCAGCGCGATCAGCGCGCTCTTGAACAACCCCTGCGCGTCGATCACCGCGTCATAGCGCTGCTGGCGCAGCTTTCGCAGGCATGCCGCGATCTCGCCGTAGGTTCGGCCCCGCCACAACGCGCGGCGCCAGCGCCGGATCGCAACCGGAATCACGCCAGGGACGCCGGCATGCAGACGCGGAACCACCGCGAAGGGCTCCTCCACCACCCAGTCGACCCGCACGTCCGCCGCCATGGATCGAACGTCGCTGACGGCGGGCAAAGCATGAATCACGTCGCCAAGTGACGAGGTCTTGACCAGCAGGATGCTTTTAGCCATCGATGTGAAGCGGTGACGCGCCGACGATAACGCGCGTAGCCTACACTCAAACCCTCAATCCGCATAGAATACGCGCATTGCCAGCAGCCCGGATTCTTGGGCCAGTCAGATCAAATGAAAATTCTTGTGACCGGCGCAGCCGGATTTATCGGCATGCACGTTGTGCAGCGCCTGCTCGCCCGTGGCGATGAAGTCGTCGGCGTCGACAACCTGAACGACTATTATGACGTAAACCTCAAGCTGGCCCGCCTTGACCGTATTGCGTCCAGCGAAAATTTTCGCTTCGAGAAAGCCAATATCGCCGACCGCGACGCCATGGCACGCCTGTTCGGGGCCGAGAAGTGTCAGCGCGTGGTCCATCTGGCGGCACAGGCAGGCGTGCGTTATTCGCTGCTCAATCCTCACGCCTATATCGAATCCAACATCAATGGCTTTACCAATATTCTGGAAGGTTGCCGCCATACCAAGGTCGAGCACTTGGTATACGCGAGCAGTTCGAGCGTCTATGGCGGCAATGAACGGCTGCCATTCTCCGAGCACGATAACGTCGATCATCCGGTGTCGCTCTACGCGGCAACGAAGAAATCAAACGAATTGATGGCCCACGCGTATAGCCACTTATTCCGATTACCGGCGACGGGGCTGCGTTTCTTCACGGTCTACGGCCCGTGGGGCCGCCCGGACATGGCACTGTTCCTGTTCACGAAAGCGATCCTCGACGGCAAGCCAATCGACGTTTTCAATTACGGCAAGATGCAGCGCGATTTCACGTATATCGACGATATCGTCGAGGGGGTGACACGCGTGCTCGATCAAGCGGCGACCCCGGCCGCCTCATTCGACCCCCGTGATCCGGACCCGGCAGCCAGCGACGCTCCTTACCGCATCTTCAATATCGGCAACCACCAACCCGTAGAGCTCATGCTCTATATCGAAACGCTCGAGCGAATGCTTGGGCGCACGGCAAGGAAAAACTTTCTGCCGCTGCAAGCCGGGGATGTGCCGGCGACCTACGCCGACACCGCAGATCTGCGCACGGCGGTCGGATTCGCGCCAGCGACGCCGATCGCAGAAGGCATCAAGCATTTTGTCGATTGGTATCGCAGCTATTACACGGACCGGACGCGGCCATGACCAAAATATCGTTCAATGCCACGGTTGCCGTAGTCGGGCTTGGTTACGTAGGGTTGCCGCTCGCCGTCGCGTTCGGCAGAAAGTTCCGCACCATTGGCTATGACCTGTCGGCTGAGAAAGTCGCCCAGTACCGCCGGTTCAATGACCCGACCAACGAGGTGACTTCCGGCGAACTGCGCGCCGCGACGTTGTTTGACGTCACGACCGACGCGGCACGCCTCGCCGACGCGGACTTCATCATCGTCGCGGTGCCGACGCCGGTGGATGCCGCACACAAACCCGATTTTGGGCCGCTGCTCGGGGCTTCCACCGCCGTCGGCAAACACATGAAGCGCGGCGCAACGGTGATCTTCGAATCGACGGTGTATCCTGGCGCGACCGAGGAAATCTGCGTTCCAGCCCTGGAACGCGAGTCCGGGTTCAAGTGGCGGGAGGATTTTCACGTCGGTTATTCGCCTGAGCGAATCAATCCGGGCGACCGGCAGCACACGCTTGCCAAGATCGTGAAAGTCGTCTCGGGCGACGACGCCAAGACGCTTGATCAGGTTGCGCGGCTCTACGCCGCCGTGGTAACGGCCGGCGTGCACCGCACCTCCTCCATCCGTGTTGCCGAAGCGGCGAAAGTCATCGAGAACACCCAGCGCGATCTCAACATCGCGCTGATGAACGAGTTCGCGATCATTTTCGACCGGCTCGGCATTGACACGCTGGAGGTACTGCAGGCCGCGGGGACCAAATGGAATTTCCTGCCGTTCCGTCCCGGCTTGGTGGGCGGCCATTGCATCGGCGTCGATCCCTATTACCTGACGCACAAGGCCGAGATGATCGGCTATCACCCGCAAGTGATACTCGCCGGTCGCCGCATCAACGACGGCATGGGCAAGTTCATCTCCGAAAAGGTCGTTAAGCTGATAAGCCGGACGCGGCGCTCCGCGAGCAGCATCAAAGTCAACGTGCTTGGGCTCGCGTTCAAGGAAAACTGCCCCGACTTGCGAAACTCCAAGGTCGTCGACCTGATCAGCGAACTTGACGGCTATGGCGCGCAGGTGTTCGTCCATGACCCGGTAACGGACCCGGCTGAAGCCCGCAGCGAGTATGGAATCAATTTGCTGCCGTGGAGCAAACTGCCGGTGGCTGACGCAATGGTGGTCGCGGTCGCCCACCGTGAGTTTGCCGCCAGACCGCTCGCGCACTACCTCAAGAAAATCGTACCCAACGGCTGCTTCGTCGACGTCAAAGCAATGTTCGATCGAAACAAATTGACCCACGCGGGCCTGCGGGTCTGGCGGCTGTAAATGACGCTGGACGTATGACTCGCGCGAAATGAGGTTGAGCCGCAATCCAGGCCTGTGCCCAGCGGGCAACAACGACCATTACCAGTATATTCGAGATTTTTGTGCTGCTGAAGTTCGTCAGCCCGCTGAAGCGGGTAGTAAACATGTTCAGATACAACGTATCCGACAACCGCCGGAGTTCGTACTCGCAGTCGGGCGAGGATCTGATTATTGAGCATATCTTCGTGACTCTTGGCATGGATCGGATTACCTATCTCGATCTCGGCGCGAATCACCCGACGCGTTTCAGTAACACCTATTTGTTTTACAGGAACGGCGGTTCGGGCGTTTGTGTAGAGCCCGATCCCACGCTACAACCCCTTTTCAGGCGGTGGCGGAGCAGAGATATCCTGCTGACCTGTGGCGTCGGTGTGGAGGAAGAAGAGGCCGATTTTTACATCATGACGACGAATACCCTGAATACCTTCTCAAGAGACGAGGCAGAGCGAACTCAGGGGTATGGCAGACAAAGAATCGAGAAAGTGATCCGGTTGCCTCTCAAGCCGGTGAATGTGATATTAAGACAGCATTTTAAGGAGTGCCCGAACCTTGTCTCGCTGGACATTGAGGGGATGGACTTTCAGATCCTGAAGAGTCTGGACCTCGATATATGGCGTCCAACAGTGTTCTGTATAGAGACACTCACTTACACCGAGGACAAGACCGAGCGCAAGCTGAACGAAATCATAGATTACATGCAGGGCAAAGACTACCTGGTATACGGGGATACCTACATCAATACGATCTTTGTCAATAGAGATACGTGGCGGCGAAGGAAATAGTCGAGAAGCGTTCATAAGGTGGTTCGCAGTAATGGCTACTACGATCAATCACGTAATTACCCTGGGCAAACGCTGGCTGTTGGCTTTCATTACGCCGCGGCCGCTGGTCGGTCTGCTATATATCCCCCGGTACGTCAGGGACTGGTACCGCTACTGTCGCAAGACAAAAGCCGACAGGCCAAAATTCATTGACAGCTATCCATCCCTGACGGACTGGCTCCCCTATACGCCGTTTGACCCACACTACTTCTTTCAGGGGGCGTGGCTCGCACGCAGACTGGCGCAGCACAAGCCGATCCTGCATGTCGATGTGGCCTCCAGCGTACTGACGATCGGTACCGTGAGCGCGCAGGTCGATACCGTATTTGTCGACTACCGGCCGATCAGGGCAAATCTCAAGGGTATGCTGGCGATCGCCGGCGACATCGTCAATTTGCCGTTCGCGTCAAATTCGCTGGCCTCCCTGTCGTGCCTGCACGTGATCGAGCACATCGGATTGGGCCGCTACGGCGACGCTATTGACGCTGCCGGCAGCATCAAGGGGGCTCGCGAGTTGCAGCGCGTCCTGGCCCCGGGCGGAATGCTATTTCTCTCGACACCGGTCGGTCACGAACGCGTTTGTTTCAACGCCTGCCGCATATTCGCCCCCGAATCCATTCCGGCGATGCTGTCCGAACTCGAGGTCGTGGAATTCAGCTTTGTCGACGACGCCGGCCGGTTTTTGCAGAAACAGCCCCTGGCCGCGGCCAGAGACAGCGAATACGGCTGCGGTATGTATGTATTCAGAAAACCGGGGCGCTAATGGGTTGGCTCTCTGACAAGCTGCGCCAAAGCCGCATCCTCAACCACAATCTCGTTAACCGAGACGCGTGGATTGCCGGGCAGGCCGCGTTGCTGCCGGCCGGCACCTTGGTCCTCGACGTGGGAGCGGGCTCGTGCCCGTACCGCGGCTATTTTGCGCATTGCCGCTACCAGACCCAGGACTTCGTTGCGCTCGCTCCCGATCAACTGCGCAACGGCGGATATGGCCGGATCGACTACGTTTGCGATGCGGCAAGCATTCCGGTCGCGGCCACCTCTTTTGACGTCATTCTCTGCGCCGAAGTACTGGAGCACATCCCGGAGCCGATCAAGGTCGTGCACGAATTCGCGCGCATCCTCAAACCAGGCGGAACACTCCTACTGACCGCGCCACTGGGCTCTGGTGTTCACCAGGAACCTCACCACTATTATGGCGGCTATACCGAGTTCTGGTACCGCAAGTTCTTATCCGAAGCCGGCTTTGAAAATATTTCCGTCGAAGCCAATGCCGGTTCGTTTTTGTTTTACGCGCAGGAGTCGATTCGTTTTTTGCGCTCCACCAGGCCACTGCGGCTCGGCATGCCGATATGGGCTGAACTATTGTGGCTCCCGTTTTGGCTTCTTTTGATGCCCGCATTAGGTGTCATGATTCCGCTCGCCTCGAGCTATCTCGACCGGTTCGATAAAGACCAGCGTTTCACGGTCGGTTATCACGTCATCGCCGAAAAAAAAGCGGGCGCTTTTAAAGCATGAGCCTGGTCCGAAGTGCCATTGGATACGCGTTTAGAATCCGCGGTGAGATTATCTGGGTCGCGATCGGACAGATCGCCTATTTCGGCGGGACCGCCCTTGGGATCAAGCTTCTGACCAACTTCCTCGGTCCCCACGGCTATGGCGAGTTTGCCCTCGGACTGAGCTTCGCCGGACTGCTGAATCTGTTTGCGTATGGGCCGCTATCGCAGGCGGTATTGCGCTTTTTCTCCATTTGCCGCGAGCGCGGCGAATTGCCCGAATACCTTGCCTTGGCACGCCACGCGCAAATCGGCATCGCCCTGATCATCGCCTTACTGTTCGTGTTCGCTGGTGGCGTTACCTACGTCATGTTCGGAAAGACCTGGGCGGCAATACTCATGGTGTCGTATGTGTTCGGTCTTGCAACGGGCATCAATTCCACGCTACTCAGCCTTCAGACCGCACTGAGAGAACGCAGGTCCGTGGCTTTGTATCAGGCCGGTGATGCTTTGCTAAAACCTCTCCTGGCAATTCCCTTCATTTATTTGTTAGGTGGCAACGGTTTATCGGCTTTAATCGGTTACAGTGTCGCAACCGCGTTGATTTCCGTTCTGCTGCTGCGCATGGCGCTGCGCCATGTGACCCTGACCGACGCGATAACGAAAATTGCAAATCAGAATACCCTGCGGACGCTGAAACACGAATTGTGGTCTTACAGCAGCCCGTTCATAGTATTTGGCGGGTTCGCGACCGTCAGCATGTATGGCGATCGTTGGTTTTTACAACAGTTTTTCGGTTCGGAAACCGTGGGGATATACGTCGCGATTTCCCAGATTGCAAGTGCGCCAGTGGTACTGCTAGTGACCATCGTCACCCAGGTCGTTGCACCTATCATGTTTGAACGAGCCGGCACGCTGTCGAGCGACGACCAAAAGCTGAGAAGCTCTCGCTTACAGCGGATGACAGTCGGGTTTACCGCCCTAGCCCTCACTGGATATTGCATGTTGACGTATCTGGTCAGCGAACCGCTGGTACGGCTTTTCACGACCCCTACCTTCGCCACGCACCACCACTTGATGTGGATTTTGACATTGGGAGTTTGCTTCTTTCAGATCGGCCAGGTCTTGGTGTTGAAAGGGTTTTATCAAAATCAACCGAGCGTTTACATTCTGCCCAAGGCGATCCAAGCCGTTTCGTTCCTTGTTTGTATTACCATCGTTTACAGGAATCCCGGCGTTGACGGCATCGCGGTGTCAGTACTTTTGTCATCGATTCTTTACGCGGCTTCGGTCGCGATCGTCAATCGCGTGAACCGAGGACGCTTGAATTGACTCGAGTCTGCTGGAACGCGCCGGTATCGTGTAAACCCCTGTCGGCTTTTCCGCATCGCTGCACCGCATATCTATGAAGATCCTTTGTGTTTTCGGAAAACATAACTACGGCGACCCGGCGCGCGGCGAGGGTTACGAGCACGCGAACTTTCTGCCGGCGCTGCGCACACTGGGTCACGAGCCGATCCTGTTCGAATCGTTCGACCGCAGTCCCTATCGAAGCTTCGCCGACATGAACCACGCTTTTCTGGAGGCCGTGGAGCGTGCGCAACCGGACGCCATCCTGTGTGTGCTGATGGGCTACGAGTTGTGGACTGAGACCCTCGATCTGGTACGCAGGCAATGTCCGGCGCCCGTCATCAATTGGGGGACGGACGACTCCTGGAAGTACGCCGAGTTCACGCGATTCATCGCGCCTCATGTCGATTGCTATGCCACCACTTACACAGATGTTCTTGCGAAAACAACCCACGCAGGGCTCGGCAATGTCGTAATTACGCAATGGGCAGCGAACGACGCGGCGCTCGCGCCGCCGCTACCCGCGTCCGAATGCCGCTATCAGGTGAGCTTCGTCGGAAGTGCGTATGGGAACAGACGCCGCTGGATCGAGAAACTGCGGCGGCGCGGAATTGAAGTCGAGTGCTTCGGCCACGGCTGGCCGCACGGTCCGGTGGCCGCCGGCGAAATCCCGCGCATCGTGCGGGAGTCCGTGATCAGCCTGAATTTCGGCGATTCGGGTCTGCGGTTCGCGGGACTCAAACCTTATCGCAGCCGGCAGATCAAAGCTCGCGTCTTCGAGGTTCCCGGCGCGGGGGGATTCCTGCTCACCGAGAACTCGCCGGAGCTCGCCCGTCATTTTCGCCTGGGTGAGGAGGTCGTCGCATTTGACTCTGCCGGTGATCTCATCGCCAAAGTGCGTCATTTCCTCGAACACGGCGAAGAACGCGATCACATTGCCCGGGCCGGACACCAGCGCACGCGCGATGAACATACTTACGCAAAAAGGTTCGCGCATCTGTTCGAGGATGCCCACCGCCTGAAGGCGGCCGGTACCGTCGCCATGCCTGCACCGCGACGACATTTTCAGTTTGACCAAGCCGGGTTCGCCAAGCTCGCCGCGCGGCATTCCCGCGGACCATGGCTGCAGGTGCTCGGCGCGTTGTTGGCGTGGCCCGCCGTCTTGATATGGGGCCGCGAGCGCGGCTTGCGTGCGGCCCGGCGTATCCTGTTCGAGTTGAGCTGGCGGTTTGCCGGCGCAAAGACCTACAGCGCGGCGAGTCTGCCTGGCCGGGTTTTCTATAAATGACCATGCCGGCGCAGCCAATAATCAGTATTGCTCTTTCCATGCATAACGCGGCCATGACCATCGACTGTGCCGTAAGCTCGCTGCTGTTGCAAACCTGCACGGACTGGGAGCTGCTGCTGTTTGACGACGGATCGAGCGATGACGGTGTCGATCGCGTGCAACGCTTTGCGGATGCGCGCATACGGATCGTCTCGGACGGCCGACGGCTGGGGCTCGCGGCGCGATTGAATCAGGCCATCGATCTCGCGCGTGGGCGCTTTTTCGCACGCGTGGATGCAGACGACATCGCGTACCCCGAACGCCTGGAGCGGCAGCTTGCCTTCCTGCAAGCGAACCCGGAAGTCGACTTGCTCGGCAGCGGGATGATGGTGCATGCCGATGACGGTCGTCCCATCGGCCTCTACCCGGTGCGGGAAAACCACGCGGAGATTTGCGGCCGGCCTTATGCCGGTTTTTATTTGGCACACCCGACCTGGATGGGAAAGACGCAGTGGTTCCGCGGCTGGCGCTACGACCCGACTTGTCGCAGGGCCCAGGACCAGGACTTGTTGCTGCGGTCCTATGCGCACAGCAAATTTGCAGTCCTGCCCGAACCGTTGGCGGGCTACCGCCAGGACGCGCTCTCGGTGCAAAAATCGCTCGTTGGCCGCTACTTTTTCGCGCGCGCAATCGCGCGGGTGGCGTGGCGCGATCACGATTACGCGGCGGGTGCGGCGGCCGTCGCGCTGCAAGCCGCCAAATTCGCGGCGGATGCGTTGGCAATCAGCAGCGGTCTGTCCCGCCGACTGCTGCCTCACCAAGCCGTTCCGTTCACCGAAACCGAGGCAGCCCGCTGGCACGATGTTTGGCGCAGCTGCCATCAAAGCCCGGACCCGTCATGTGCGGCATAACGGGTTTCTGGCAAGACCCGGGCGCGAGCTCCGAGGAACTCGCCGCGATCGCCCGCGGCATGGGTCATACGCTCGCGCATCGCGGTCCGGACGATGCAGGAGTATGGGTCGATGCCGCCTGCGGCATTGCACTTGCCCACCGCCGATTATCGGTGGTCGATCTGACGCCCGAAGGCCATCAACCGATGCCCTCGGCTGCGGGACGCTACGTAATCTCTTTCAACGGCGAAATCTATAACTATCGGGACGTGCGAAGCGACCTTGAAGCGGCACACGCGGCGCCAACCTGGCGCGGCCATTCCGACACGGAGGTATTGCTGGCCGCGATCGAGCATTGGGGGCTTGCCGGCGCGCTCGGGCATCTCACCGGCATGTTTGCGTTCGCGCTTTGGGACCGGGGCGAACGGCAACTGCACCTGGTGCGCGACCGGATCGGCGAGAAACCGCTCTATTACGGCTGGGCAAATAATGTGTTCGCGTTCGGCTCGGAGCTCAAGGCGCTGCGTGCATTGCCGCACTGGCAGCCCGCGATCGACCGCGCGGCGCTCGCGCTCTACACGCGTTTCGGCTGCGTGCCAAGCCCGCACTCGATATACCAGGGCATCCGCAAACTGCCGCCGGCCTCGCTGGTCACTTTGTCCACGCAAGACGTCAACGCGCGCCGCTGCCCCGAACCGCAGGCTTACTGGTCGCTGCACGCCGCCGCGGAGCGCGGCACGCGCGAACCGTTTGCCGGCGATGACGCGGCTGCAACGGCACAGCTCGACGCGGTGCTGCGTCAGGCGGTCAGCAAACAGATGGTCGCGGACGTTCCGCTCGGTGCTTTTCTATCCGGTGGCGTCGATTCATCGACCATCGTCGCGCTGATGCAGGCACAAAGCCCGCGCCCGGTCAAAACGTTTTCCATTGGATTCCACGAAAACGCTTACAACGAGGCGCATTTCGCCGCGGCGGTGGCGAAGCACCTGGGCACCGACCATACCGAACTCTACGTGAGCGCCGAACAGGCGATGGCGGTGATCCCGCAACTGCCCGTGATTTACGACGAACCGTTTGGCGACTCGTCGCAGATCCCCACCTGCCTGGTGTCGCAACTCGCGCGCCGCCACGTCACGGTCAGCCTTTCGGGCGACGGCGGCGACGAGTTGTTCGGCGGTTATAACCGCTATTTCTGGGGCCGCGACATCTGGCGCAGCACGGGCTGGATGCCGCGCTCACTGCGCGAGACGCTGGCACGCGGCCTCGCCGGGGTGGCGCCGCAGTCATGGGACCGGCTGTTCACGCGCTGCGCGCCGCTGCTGCCACGCGCGCTGCGCCTGCCATCGCCGGGCGACAAACTGCACAAGCTGGCGCGCGTCCTCGCCGTGGCGGATCCGGACGCACTTTACGCGGCGCTGGTATCGCATTGGACGGATGTCGGCCTGGTACGCGGCGCGGCCGGCGCGCCGGCCACGAACGCCGCGCCGCCGCTCGGCGACGTGCGCGCACGCATGATGTTTCTCGATACCACCGGCTACCTGCCGGACGATATACTCGTCAAGGTCGACCGTGCCAGCATGGCGGTGAGCCTCGAATCACGCGTGCCGTTTCTCGATCACTCCGTGGCCGAGTTTGCCTGGCGCTTGCCGCTCGCCATGAAGATGCGGAACAATCAAGGGAAATGGCTGCTGCGCCAGGTACTCTACCGCTACGTGCCGCGACAACTGATCGAGCGTGGCAAGATGGGCTTCAGCATTCCGCTCGATTCCTGGCTGCGCGGCCCGCTGCGGGATTGGACCGAAGCGCTGCTCGATCCGGCTGCGCTGCAACAGCAAGGCTGCTTCGATCCCGAGCCGATCCGCAACAAGTGGCGCGAGCACCTGTCGGGCACGCGCAACTGGCAGCACCACCTGTGGGTCATCCTGATGTTCCAGGCGTGGCACCAACAGCATCTGGCGCCGGTTCGCGCCGCAAGGACCGGCGCGTGATGCGGCAACCACGGCTGGTATTTTTTGTTACCGAGGACTGGTATTTCTGCTCGCACCGCCTGCCGCTCGCGTGCGCGGCGCGCGCCGCCGGTTTCGATGTGGCGGTGGTCACGCGCGTGCAACGCCACGCGGCGCAGATTCGCGACGCGGGGATCGAGTTGATACCGATCGACCTCGCGCGCAGCAGCAAAAACCCGTTTACTGAATCGCGTACTCTGTCGCAACTGATCAGGATCTACCGGCGGCTCAAGCCTGACATCGTGCACCACGTCGCGTTGAAACCGGTCTTGTACGGCACGATTGCAGCGCGCCTTGCGGGTGTCCCCACGGTGATCAACGCGCTCGCGGGACTCGGATATCTGTTCAGCTCCATGGATTTCGCGGCCCGCCTGTCGCGGCCATTGCTGGAAATCGGCTTTCGCACGCTGCTCAAGCCCAACCGGGTGATCGTACAAAATCCCGACGATCGGCAATTGCTGGTGGAACGGGGGCTGATCAACGCTCAGCGCACCACGCTGATCCGCGGCTCCGGCGTTGATCTCGCGGCATTTGCGCCGGCACCTGAAGCAAACGGCATCCCGCTCATCGTGCTGCCCGCGCGGCTGCTCTGGGACAAAGGAGTCGGAGAATTCGTCGCGGCGGCGCGCCTGCTTCGGCAGCAAAACGTCGCGGCGCGCTTGGCGCTGGTCGGCGCACCCGATCCCGCGAATCCGGCCTCGGTACCGCAGGCGACACTCGAGGCATGGCGCGCGGAAGGTGTGGTCGAACTGTGGGGCTGGCGCGACGACATGGCACAAGTATTCCGCGACTGTCACGTGGCATGCCTGCCGTCCTATCGCGAAGGATTGCCCAAGGCGCTGCTCGAAGCCGCCGCGTGCGGGCGGCCGCTGGTGACTTGCGATGTGCCGGGTTGCCGCGAGGTGGTGCGTCACGGGATCAACGGGCTGCTGGTGCCACTGCGCAATCCGGCTGCGCTCGCGGCCGCACTCAAGCAACTGGTTGAAAATCCCCAGCAGCGCGCGGTATTTGGCCGCGCGGCACGCGACCTCGCTGCCGCCGAATTTTCTCTCAGCGCCGTCATCGACCAGACTCTCGCGCTGTATCGCGAGCTCGCGCCGGCATGAAGGTACTGGTGACCGGCGCTACCGGCTTCGTCGGCACGACGTTGTGCCGTGCGCTGGCCGCGGCCGGCTGCGCGGTGCGGCGCGCGGTGCGCGCCGCCGGCGCGACAAACCCGGCCGAAGACACCATCGCCGTCGGCGAACTCGGTCCGCAAACGATGTGGTCACGCGCGCTCGACGGAGTCGACGCCGTGGTACACCTCGTGGCGCGCACGCACGTGATGCGCGATGCCGCGCCGGACCCGCTCGCCGAATATCGCCGCGTCAATGTGTTCGCGACTGCGGCGCTCGCGCGCGCCGCGGCCGCGGCCGGCGTGCGGCGGCTGATATTTGTCAGCTCGATCAAGGTCAACGGTGAACAGACCGCCGGCGCACCGTTTACGGAGGCGGATGCGCCGCGCCCGCAAGACGCCTATGGCCTATCGAAGTGGGAGGCAGAGCAAATGCTATCGCAGATTGCGGGAACCGGCGGTCTCGAAGGCGTCGTGCTGCGGCCGCCGCTCCTCTATGGCCCAGGGGTCAAAGGCAACTTTCTTGCTCTGCTGCGCGCCATCGACCGCGGCATCCCGCTGCCTGTCGCGTCGGTGCAAAACCGCCGCAGCCTGTTGAACGTCGACGATTTCGCCGATGCAATCATCCTGTGCCTGCGGCATCCCGCGGCGGCCGGCCGCACCTATCTGGTCGCCGACCGCGATAGCGTTTCGACGCCCGACCTGATTCGCAGCATCGCAGCCGCACTCGGCAAACCGGCGCGACTGGTGCCGGTTCCACCAGCGCTGCTGAGGTTCGGGGCCGCGTTGTTCGGCAAATCCGATGCGGTGGCGCGCCTGCTGGGTTCGCTGGTCGTGGATAGCGGAAAAATTCAGCGCGAACTGGATTGGCAGCCGCGCTACGGCATGGTGCAGGGGCTCGCCGCCACCGCGCGGTGGTTCGCGGCGCACACGCGAATCCCGTAGAATGGCGCCGTTCCAACGGTACGTCATGCGCTTTCAAACGCTTACCCATCATGCCGAGCAGTCGGCGCGCGCGTGCGCGATCATGCTTGGTTTCGCAATCCCGGTTTCGGTGGCACTCGACAATCTGCTGCTCGCGGTGACGCTCGGGTTGTGGCTGGTCGCGGCAGACTATCGGGTGAAGTTCGCGGCGATTGGCAGCAATGGCGTCGCACTGGCGGCCCTGGCATTGTTTGCATTGCTCGCCGCCGGCCTCGCCTGGGGCGAACGCGAGTCCGGCGCCGGTATGAATATGCTCGGCAAGTACATCGATCTCGCATTCGTGCCGATTTTTGCGACCCTGTTCCGCACCGAAGAAGCTCGCCGCAGCGCGTGGAATGCATTTGCGGCAGCGCTTGCGCTGACCTTGGTGCTGTCTTATCTGACTTGGGGCGGTATCCTCGCCGGCGATGGCACCGTGATCGGCTTTCCCGATATCCCGGGCAATGACCTGGCGATGTTCAAGAAATCCCTGACCCAGAACGTACTCATGGCATTCGGCGCTTTCCTGTTCGCGCATCGTGCACTCCATGCCGAATCGCTGCGCAGCCGGATTATATGGTCTGCGCTTGGGCTGCTCGCGGCAAGCAACGTGCTGCTACTGGTTCAGGGACGCACCGGACAGCTGATATTCATGGCGTTGGCGGTGTATTTCGCACATTCGGTGTGGCGCTGGCGGGGAACACTGGTCGCCGCAATCGGCGTCACGCTCGTAGCCGTGTTGCTGGCTGCGGGATCGGCGTCGTTTCATCGCCTGACACAGACGTTCGACGACTTGCGCATCTGGCAGCCCGGGCAGAGCACGCACACCTCGACCGGCGAGCGCCTCGAGTTCTACCGCAACAGCGTTGCGATCGTTCGCGATCATCCGCTGATCGGCGTCGGCACCGGCGGTTTCGCCAAAGCTTATGCCGACCGGATGGCCGGAAGCGAAGTGCCGCCGACCGCGAACCCCCATAGCGAGTACCTCAACATTGCGGTGCAGCTCGGCGGGGTCGGCCTGTTGGCTCTGCTCTACCTGTTTTTCTGCGAGTGGCGACTTGCGCCGGCGCTGGCGGCGCCCGACCGCCATCTCGCGCGCGCGCTGGTGATCACCATTGCCTTTGGCTGCCTGTTCAATTCGCTGCTCATGGATCACACCGAAGGCCTGTTTTTCGCGTGGGCAAGCGGCCTCCTTTATGCCGGCTTGCAATCGCGGCCGGCCAATAGCGGGGCGCCGACACCATGACTTTGTCCGTGGTTATCATTACCAGGAACGAAGCCGCGGTGATCGCGCGCTGCCTTGAATCGGTCGCGTGGGCCGACGAGTTGATCGTGCTTGACGCTGGCAGCGCCGATGAGACCGCGCGCCTTGCCGGCGAATGCGGCGCCAAAGTTCACGTCGCTCCCGACTGGCCGGGATTCGGACCGCAGAAAAACCGCGCGCTCGAACTCGCTGCAGGCGACTGGGTGCTGTCGCTCGATGCCGACGAATGGGTAACGCCGGAATTGCGCGCCGAGATCGAACGCGCGCTCGCAACTCCCGGCCCCCACGCCGCATTCCGGATGCCGCGCCTGTCGAGCTACTGCGGGCGTTTCATGCGCCATTCGGGATGGTGGCCGGACCATGTGACGCGCCTGTTCCGCCGCGGGCAGGCGCGTTTCTCCGATGACCTGGTGCACGAGCGTCTGATCGTAAGCGGCGCGGTCGGCACGCTCGGCGAACCGTTGCTGCACGAAGCGATCCGCGATCTCGACGAGGCGCTTGCGAAAATGAACGCCTACTCGACCGCCGGCGCGCTGATGCAGCTCGAGCGCGGCAGAAAGGCATCCCTTGCCGGCGCAGTGTGGCACGGCATATGGACGTTTTTTCGCACCTACGTGCTGCGCGCGGGTTTCCTCGACGGCCGCGAAGGTTTCCTGCTTGCGGTTTCCAACGCCGAAGGTGCGTACTACCGCTATCTCAAGCTCATGCTGCTGGCTGAAAGGCGGTGACTGGTAATTGGTAATTGGTGATTAGTAAGAGCAGATTTTCCCAGTCACCAATCACCAATCACCAATCACTAATCACCGCTTATCACCAATCACCAATCACTATTATGCGTATAGCTGTCATCGTCACGACCTACAACCGGCCCGACGCGCTGGCGGCGGTACTCGCCGGCTACGGGGCGCAGCGCGATGCCAAGTTCGAGCTGATCGTTGCGGATGACGGTTCGACCGAGAACACGCGCGCTGTGGTCGCAGCATTCAAATTGCACGCGCAGTTTCCCGTTACCCACGTCTGGCACGAGGACCGGGGATTTCGCGCCGCGGCAATCCGCAACCGCGCGCTCGCTGCAACGGGCGCGGAGTATATCGTGTTCAGCGACGGCGATTGCGTGCCGGCGCCGCGCTTCGTCGCGCAGCACCAGCGGTTTGCCGAGCGCGGCTGGTTTGTCGCCGGCAACCGCATCCTGCTGAGCAAAGACTTCACCCGGCGCGTGCTTGGCGCCGCGCTGCCGATCCACGAATGGCGGATCGCTCAATGGCTGGGCGCCTGGTTGAGACGCGACATCAACCGCTGGCTGCCGCTCGTGACGCTGCCGGATGGCGAATTCCGCAAATCCGCGCCGCAACGCTGGGAAGGCGTCAAGACTTGCAATCTAGCGGCGTGGCGCGACGACCTGCTGCGCGTGAACGGTCTGGACGAAACCTACGAAGGTTGGGGGCTGGAGGATTCCGACCTTGTGATCCGGCTGTTACATGCCGGCGTCAGGCACAAGAGTTCGCGCTTCGCCGCACCGCTGTTTCATCTCTGGCACGCTGAAAACGACCGCAGCCGGCTCGCCGAAAACCAGCGCCGGCTCGACGCAATCCTGCGCTCCGACCGCGCGATCGCGCAGGCCGGGGTCAACCAGTACCTATGATTTGCCGCGGCGGATGCCGGTGATGGCACGAATCACGAGTCACCAACCACCAATTACCAATCACCAATTACCAATCACGGATATGCCTATGATGCCGCCGCGACGGGTGCTGGTGGTGGTCACGCGCCGCATCGGCGACGTGCTGCTGGCGACCCCGCTGATTCGATCATTGCAACGCGCCTGGCCGCAGGCATGCATCGACGCGCTGGTGTTCGCCGGCACCGAAGACATGCTCGGCGCCAATCCCGATGTCCGGCGCGTGATCACGATTGCCGAGCGGCCGACGCTGGGCGAGCATCTTGCGCTGCTCGCGCGCATTGCGCGGCGTTACGACCTCGCGCTTTCGCTGGTGCCCAGCGACCGGCCGACCTGGTACGCGGCGATCGCGGGCCGATGGTGCGCAGGGCTGGTGGTCGACACGCCGCAGCATCGCTGGAAAAAATGGCTGCTCAACCGCTGGGCCGCGTTCGACAACCTGAAAATGCACACCGTCCTGATGAATCTGAAGCTGGCGGAGCTGCTCAACGTCCCGCCCTGCCACGAAGTCGTCGCCGCGTGGGATGCCGCGGATGAGTCGCACGTGAACGCGCTGCTCGCCGCACACGCAAGCAACCGGCCGTTTGCCGTGCTGCACCTTTACCCGAAGTTCAACTACAAGATGTGGCGCGACGACGCCTGGCTCGGTTGCGCGCGCTGGCTGGCCGCACGGGGGCTGGCTCTCGTGCTCACGGGCAGCCCCGATGCGATCGAGCGCGCATACGTCGCGCGGCTTGCGGCCGCAATGCCGGGCGCGATCAATCTCACCGGTCAACTGACGCTGGCGCAGGCAGCGTGCCTGATCGCGCGCGCGCAACTCTACGTCGGCCCCGATACAGCGCTCACCCACATGGCGGCATGCCTCGGCGTGCCGACGATCGCTTTGTACGGGCCCACTGACCCGGTAAAATGGGGTCCCTGGCCGCGGCAACACGCGGGCCCTGGAAATCCGTGGCGGCGCGTCGGCAGCCAGGCGCTTGGCAATGTGCGCTTGATCCAGGGCGTGCAGGCTTGCGCGCCGTGCCTCAAGGAAGGCTGCGACCGCCACGTGGCAAGCTTCAGCGACTGCCTGCTCGAACTGCCGGCAAGCCGCGTGATCGCCGCCGCGGAAAGCCTCCTGAGCGGCACAGGATAAGCATGGCTGAGACCAATGCCGCTATCTTTAGCAACCCCTTAACGCAGTGGACGCTGAGGACGCCGAGGTGCGCGGAGTTCGATTCATCACTGCCTTGCCACCGCGGACCTCCGCGTCCACTGCGTCCTCTGCGTTGGGAGGTTGAATCGACCGGACCGGAGCGCAACGCGCGCCGAGAAACCTTGAAATTGTGCCATTGATGGCTGAGACTTCATCCCGCCTGATAGAACACTGCCCGGTCGGCTGCGATGCGCAGTTCGTCACGAGCGCGATCGTGCTGCCCGAGGGCCCGCTGCTGCGTTGCGCGGCGTGCGGCCAGCTCGTAAGCCAGATCACTACCGCGGCCTATCAGCACTCGATGGCAGCGTTCGACAGTCCCGAATTCAACCTCCCCAGCGGCGCCGAATCGGCGCGCCGCGTGGCGCTCGCCCGGCGCAGGCTCGCCCGCGCTGCGCGCCTGCTGGGAAAAACCCCGGGCGAAATCCGGCTGCTCGACGTCGGCTGCTCGCGCGGTGATTTCGTCGCCGCCGCCGTGCACTTGGGTTTTCATGCGGAAGGCGTGGAACCTGCTTCGCATATCGCAGCGGCGGCGCGCGCCGCCGGCCTCACCGTGCACCAGGGGTTGCTCGAGGAACAGCGCTTTCCCGCCGCCAGCTTCGATATCGTCACGCTGTTCGAAGTCATCGAGCACTTGCCCGCTCCAATGGCGCTGCTGCACGAGTGCCATCGCATCCTGCGGCCGAACGGCATACTGGTCGCGAGCACCGGCAATACCGCAAGCTGGACCGTCGCCGCGATGCAAGCGCGCTGGGATTACTTCCAGATCGCGCAGGATGCGGGTCATGTGAGCTTTTTCAACCCGCGCTCGATCGCGCTCGTCGCTGCCCGCACGGGTTTTGGTGTCGAGCATATCGGCACCACGCGGGTGCGCTTCGTCGAGGAGCGCTCCGCGCCGCGCTGGCTCTACCGGTTGGGCAAAATCGCCGCCGAGTTCGCCAACCTGCCCGCCCGCCTGCTCGGCACGGGGCATGACATGCTGGTATTCCTGCGCCGCGCGTCATAGCCGGCGGCTGTTTCCTCTACGACGTGGAATGCCGGGTTGTCCGCAATTCAGGCACGCTCATGGCCTGCCCTGACACGCGTCGCCGCGGCACAACAAATAAAGCGTATTGCCGCCGAGCCTGTAGCTGGCTTTGACCTGCCCCAACTCTTTATTCGGCGTATAGCTCAACACAAAACCGCTGTCCCACTGTGACGGCGGCCACCGCAAATAGGGTTCCGGATATCGCAGGGTGTCCAGATGCGCGGTAACGCTCAAGCCGGTTGCCGAAACGTCGGTCGCGTAGAGCGGAAAACCGTGCGTTGTGGCGGCAATCTGCGCCGCGGTCCCCGCATAGTCGCCGCGGTAATTCTGCTGGTACCACGGAAATCCCCACAGCCCGATCACATACCGGAGCGCAATCACGACCGCCAGCCAGCGCACTGCGATCACAACCGGCCGACCACCACAACGCCAGATCACCGCCGCAAGCAGCAGCGAAATCAGCGGATAGAGCGGCATGATGTAGCGGATGTGGGTCTTGGGTCCCAGCCAGTACGGCAGGTAGTTGACGATCAGCATCGCGAACAGCACGCGCCACGGGAACTGCTCGCCGGCGCCATCCGTTACCGGCGCCGTGCGCCTGCGCCAGACGTAATAGATCGCGATCAGGCTCGCCGGAATAAAACGCAGCACCGTTTCGAGCGGGAACGACCATAACTGATTCAGGTAATCGCCAAGCTCGACGGTCATCAGTTTGTGCGCAATCTCGCTGGCGGTTTGATTCTGCAAGCCATGGGTCAGAAAGGTGTTCCACGCGAGCAGCGCGCCGAGCGCCGCGGCGTGCGCAAGCACCGAATTCACGCCGGTCAGATACTGCCGCGCGTCGCGTTGCAGCAGCAGCGCGGCAAACGCTACGCCGTAGAACAGATACGCGGTCTGTGACTTGGTCAGAAAACCGCACGCGAGCAACCCCGCCGCAAACCACAGCAGCACTCCCCGCCGCCGCTGCACACTGACCCACAGGCAGGCGATCGCGCCGAACACGCACAACGTAAACAGCGGATCCGAATACGCGAGCCAGCCCCGGTAGAACAGCGCATCGCCGCTCAGAAACACGAGTGCGCTGAGTGCGGCCAGACCGCTATTTCGGGTAAGATTCTGCGTGAGCCACGCGAGCACCAGCCCAGTCGTCACGGTCGCGACTGCCGCGATCAGCCGGGCCGCGAGCAGCATGCGTTCCCAGCCCATCACCTCGGCGAGCGGAATGATCAGCCAGTTGAGAAACGGCGGCCGTCCATAGTTGGTGCCATAGAGCGTGTTCACAAAGTAATCGTGGTTGAGCCGCATTTCGAGCGAGGTGATGGTATAAACCGCCTCCTCGCCGATATAAGGCAGCGTCAGCGTGGTGAAAAGGCTCAGCGCGGCCGCGGCATAAAGCCACCACCATGTTCTGACCGGGCCGGGGGATAAATTCATTGTTATGCGCGCAGCGTCCATGAGTGCCGCCCTTGCGAAAATACCGCGAAGCGCGGCGCGTTGCGCGTATTCTAAAGTACCTGCGGCATAATGGGCCCGCCATGCCTTGCCCGCACCGGATGCCATCCCATCGACCATGACCGCTCGCACGATCTGGATCGGACTTCCCGCTTACAATGAAGAAGCGACGATCCCGGCGCTGTTTCCGCGCTTCAAGCAGGTTTTTCCGGACCCGGGCGCGCGCTACCGTATTGTTCTCTACAACGATGGTTGCGTCGATCGCACCGTCGAGCGCGCGCTCGCATGGCGCAACGAGCTCAATGTCGAGGTCATAGGCAAACCCGTGAACATGGGCCTCGGCGAAGGCCTGCGCCGCCTGGTCGCGCACGCCGCCGAGCACGGGGCCGGCGATGACGTTTTGTTCATCATGGATTGCGACGATACCCATCATCCGGAGCAGTTCGCGGCCATGCTCGCCGCCCTCGACTGCGGCCATGATGTGGTGATCGCTTCCCGCTATCGCCGCGGCAGCCGGATCGCAGGAGTGGCCCCGCATCGCCAGTTGCTGAGCATCGGCGCGGCAACGCTGTTCAAGCTGCTGCACTGGTGTCGCGGCGTGCGCGATTACACCTGCGGCTTTCGCGGCTACCGCGTGGCGCTGCTGCAGCGCGCGCGCGCGCATTACGGCGAGCGCCTCATCGAAGAGCGGGGATTCGCGTGCATGGTCGAGCTGCTGCTCAAGCTAAACCGCCTCGGCGCGCGCCTGTGCGAAATCCCGCTCGATCTGCGCTACGATCTCAAGCAAAGCGCGAGCAAAATGGACGCCGGCGGCAACACGCTGCGACTGCTCAAGAAGTTGGTCGCGTGGCGGGTGCGCGGTTTAGAATAAGTATGAAAAATAACATCGTCTGCATCGTCGGCACGCGTCCGGAAGTGATCAAAATGGCCCCGGTGATCCGCGCCTTGCGCGTGGCGCCGGCGTTCAATCTCGAGGTGCTGTGCTCGGGCCAGCACCGCGACCTCCTGGCGCCGCTGGCGGCGTGGTTTGAAATCGGCTTCGACGACGATCTGCGGGTGATGAGCGACAACCAGTCGCTCGGTGAACTCACGGCGCGCCTCACCCAGGCATTCGAGCGGCGTTTTGCAGCGGCACGGCCTGACCTGGTGATCGCGCAAGGCGACACCACCACCGTGATGTGCGCGGCATTGGTGTGTTTTTACCAGGGCATTGCGTTCGCCCACGTTGAGGCAGGGTTGCGCACGTTCAATCTCGGCAACCCGTTTCCCGAGGAGTACAACCGGGTGGCGGTCACCCGCCTCGCGCAATTGCATTTCTGCCCTACGCGCCGCGCGCTCGATAACGTGCGCAACGAACGCATCGACGCAACTGCCGCGCATCTCACCGGCAATACCGTAATCGACGCGCTGCAGTTCACCGTCGGGAAACTGCAGACCGCCGGTGCACCGCCGTACGACCACGACATCCTGCTCACCGCACATCGGCGCGAAAACCATGGCGCGCCGCTCACCGCTATCTGCGAAGCCGTGCTCGATTTGTGCCGGGAATTTCCGCATCTGAAGGTGCTTTATCCGGTGCATCCCAATCCCAATGTGCGCGCCACGGTGCAGCGTCTGCTTGCGGATCACCCGCAGGTGACGCTAAGCGAGCCGCTTTCCTATCCTGAACTCATCGCAGCGATGCAGCACGCGAGACTGATACTCACCGACTCCGGCGGCATCCAGGAAGAAGCGCCGGCGCTCGCCAAACCGGTACTGGTGTTGCGCACGGTCACCGAGCGGCCCGAGGCAGTGGAACTGGGCATAGCCGCCGTCGTCGGCACCGAACGCGCCGCCATCGTTGGCGGCGTGCGGGATTTGTTGCGCGACGACAGGCTGTATGCGCGCATGGCGCGCGGCGGGTCACCGTACGGCGACGGCCACGCCGCGGCGAGAATTCTGGACATCGTGCGCACCTACCTGCACGGCGCAGCGCCATGAGGATCGTCAAGCCCCTGCTCAAGATCGCGCTCTCGCTGATTCTGATCGCAATCGTGGTGCGTGCGTTTGACGTCAGGGGCGTCGTGGCGCAATTCATGAAAGTGGACGCGGCAACGCTGCTGCTCGCGACCGCGGTGGCGTTGGCGATAGCGCTGCTGCACGCGGGGCGATGGCTTGCCGTGATTGGCGCCAGTAATCACCGGCTTGGCTTCAGGACGGCGCTGCAGGTCGTTTTGATCGGTCATTTCTTCAACCAGGTACTGCCCTCGTCGGTCGGCGGCGACGCCATGCGGGTGTGGTGTGGGTACCGCGCCGGACTCGATTTCGGCATTGCCGCCGGAACCGTAATCATCGACCGCGCACTGACGCTGGTCTCACTGCTGTTGCTCACGGCCGCCGGGTTGCCGTGGCTGTTTGACATCGTTACCGACCCGGTCGCGCGCTGGGCCCTGTCGACCGTGATTTGCGCGGGCCTTGCCGGATTCGCCGCTTTCCTCGCGATTGTCCGGCTGCCGCGGTTTGCGCTGCGCTGGCGCACGCTGCGCTCGCTGCTCGACCTGGCCGCGCTGGCCAGGAAGGTGATTTTCCAGGCACGCTACGGGTTGCCGGTGATCCTGCTGTCGGTGCTGAGTTTCGTCGCTTTCGCGTTCATCGTCTTCCGCCTCGCGAACGCGATGCAGCTCGACGTTACGCTGAAGGACTGCGTGCTGTTGGTGCCGCCGGTTATCCTGGTAACGGTCGTGCCGGTGTCGATTGCCGGCTGGGGCGTACGCGAAGGCGCAATGGTAGTGGCCTTCGGCTTTCTCAACGTGTCGGCGAGCGCAGCGTTCGCAGTCTCGGTGCTGTTCGGGCTCACGCTGGCAGTCGCCAGCCTGCCGGGCAGCCTGTTGTGGTGGCTGGGCGGCTACTCCGCAAGGCACGCTGCCGCCAGCGCCGCCAATGACCGCGGTCCGGGCTGACCGCTAAGCCAGCGCGCGCCCCGGCGCGAACTGGATCCGGTACAGCCGCGCGTAGATGCCTTCAGCAGCCAGCAGCTCGCGATGGTTGCCGATTTCCGCGATGCGCCCGCGGTCGAGCACCACGATGCGCCCCGCCCGCTCGATCGTCGACAAGCGGTGCGCGATCACCATGGTGGTGCGGCCCTGCATCAACGCTTCGAGCGCCGCCTGCACGTAGCGCTCCGATTCCGAATCGAGAGCGGAGGTCGCCTCATCGAGGACCAGCACCGGCGCATTCTTGAGCAGCGCGCGCGCGATCGCCAGCCGCTGACGCTGCCCGCCTGACAGCTTGACGCCATTCTCGCCGACCAGCGTTTGCAATCCCTGCGGCATGTTGCGGATAAATTCCATCGCGTGCGCAGCTTCCGCCGCGGCGACGATGTCGGCCTCGCTGGTGTCGCGCATGACACCATAGGCGATATTGGCGGCAACGCTGTCGTTGAACAACACCACGTCCTGGCTCACCAGCGCGATGTTGGCGCGCAGGCTGGCGAGCGTCAGCGTCTCGAGATCGTGGCCGTCGAGCAGAATGCGGCCGCTCGTGGGGCGATAGAAGCGCGGCACGAGGTTGGCAAGCGTGCTCTTGCCGCTGCCCGATACGCCGACCAGCGCCACAGTCTCGCCGGGGTTGATCGTGAGCGCGATCGCATCGAGCGCGGGCCGGTTGGCGCCGCCGTAGCGAAAGTTCACGTCGTCGAAGCGAATCTCGCCGCGCGCGCGCGCGATCGCCGTGCGTCCGGGATCGCTTTCACCCTCCTGATCGATCAACTCGAACACGCTCTCAGCAGCGGCCAGCCCGCGCTGCAGCGGCTCGTTGACGCCGGTGATGCGTTTCAGCGGCGCGGTCAGCATCAGCATCGCGGTGACGAACGACACGAATTCGCCGACGGTGATCTCGTTGGCGCTCGACTGCTGGGTCGCCAGATAAACGATGGCGGCGAGCGCAATGCCGGCCAGCAACTGCACCACCGGTACGCTGGCGGCGGCGGCGGTCGTCTGCTTCATCATGAAGCGGCGCACGCGATTCGTCTGCTCGGCGAAGCGCGCGGCTTCGTAGCGCTGGCCGCCGAACAGCTTGACCACCTTGTGCCCGTCGATGGTCTCCTGCAGCACCTGGGTCACGTCACCCATCGCCTGCTGCACCGCGCGGCTGCTCGCGCGCAGGCGCACGCTGATCAGCCGCACCACGCCGACGATCAGCGGCGCCATCACCAGCGCGAGCAGCGTCAGTTTCCAGTTGAGCCAGAGCATCCACGCCAGCAGGCCGATGAGCGACAGCGTGTCCTTGAACAACACCGTGAGCACGCTGGTGCCGGCGGCGGTAACCTGCGTCACGTCGAAAGTCAGCTTGGAAATCAGGTTGCCGGTGGCGCGGTCGTCATAAACCGCGGTGGGCAGCGTCAGCAGCTTGTCGAACATCGCCTGGCGCAGGTCCATGACCAGTTTGTTGCCGACCCAGTTGATTCCGTAGGACGCCACATACTCGGCGCTGCCGCGCACCGCGACCAGCGCGAGGATCGCCGCCGGCATCCAGTGCATCAATGCCGCATCCTTGCGCACGAAGGTACCGTCGAGCAGCGGCTTCATCAGCGCCGGCAGCGCCGGCTCAGTCAGCGCGACGATCACCATGCCGATGAGGGCCAGCGCGAACACGCGCCAGTACGGCGCAACGTAATGCAGCAGCCGCAAATAGAGCTCGGTGCTGGTCATGGTTCGCATGGGCGCAACAATAACAAACTTGACCGTCAAAGGAAAAGAAAAAACTCTCCTCTACAATACACTCTTTGGCATATCCGGCCTCATCGAAACGTGTATTGCACCGAAACGAACCACGAGCGTTCCGCGGCGGGATAGGCGATAAACGTCGGGAAACCCGTAAACAAGCCGTAGGAGAAATACTTTTGGTTTAAGAGGTTTTTTACGCCGGTGCTCAGCAGCCACCCCCCCGTTTCCTTATTGAGCTTCAAATCGACCAGCGTGTAATGCGGCATCTTGCGACCGAAGGTATTGGTTTCGTCGCCGTCGAACACCTGCTCACCGACATAATTCACCACCGCATTGAGCCGCGTGCGCGGCATGAATTGCCATGCCGCACCGAGGTTGGCGGTATGCCGCGGCACCAGCGGCACCGCGTTGCCGGAGAAAGCGCCTTCCCGGAACCTGGAAACCGTGTAAGTGTAGTTGGCGAAGGCGCTCAAGCCGGCGGCGATCTGCCATTTGCCTTCGCCTTCGAAGCCGTAGCGCCGCGTCGGCGCCAGATTCACGTTGCTGAACGTGACCGGATTGAAATGGATTTCATTGTTGACATCCATCTTATAGACCGCGAGCCGATAACTCGCGCGGCCCAGGGTGAGGTCGGTCCCGATCTCGCGGTCGTGCGAGGTTTGCGGTTCCAGCTGCGCGACGATGCCGGTGAACAAGCTGTAGTTGTCGTTCACGTTCGGCACGCGGAAACTGTTTCCAAACTTCCCGTAAACCGCGATGCGCTCGCCGAATCGATGACGCATGGAAAGCTCGAACGCGCGCAAGTCACGCTCGCTCGAAGCTGCAGACCCGCTTGCGATGTCGTTGGTCCCGAACGTCGTGCGGTGCAGGCGCGCGCCGGCTGACAGCACCGTTGCAGCGGACAGGGCAATGCTGTCCTGGAAATAAACGGCGCGGTTGCGTTGGGCTGACAGAGGGCGTTTCAGCGTGGAGAACAAAGTCGGTGCAGCGGTCCCGTCGAAATCCCAGTCTTCCCAGTCCGCGCCTGCGACCAGTGTGTGGTTGGTTCCTGCCAACGCGAATGGGATCTTCACGCGCGGCGTCAGGCTCCTGACTGTGACCTGGGTCGCCACCGTCAAAAACAAGGCCGCATTGGTCTGCCTGCCGCGGTATCCTCCATTGAGTGCGAATTCCGCATCACCCAGCTTGAATTCCCCGCCGAGATTCACGTAGCCGCCCGACATATTGGTATAGCTGCCGAAGGGCGCAGCAGCCTGCCGCCGATTGACCGCGATCTGCGCCTCGGTAAGCGCGTTCGGAAGCAGCAATTGTTGGTCGTCACCCCCGAATTTCGCGTACAGCGTGCCGCGCTCGCCGGTGAGACGCAGATCGGCCTGCGCATTCTGCTGGCGCAGCCGGTTGGAATCGCG
>Ga0209640_10000335_pt1 | contig 35789 bp, 34 predicted proteins | sample RifCSP10_1_FD_184018 | JGI IMG/M metagenome (GOLD analysis project Ga0209640, IMG submission 184018) | Soil microbial communities from Rifle, Colorado - Rifle CSP2_sed 10_1 (SPAdes) (version 2) | ecosystem: Environmental > Terrestrial > Deep subsurface > Rock core/Sediment | place: Rifle... | reverse complement strand
CGCCGCCGCCACTGCCGACGTCGCAACCGCCGAAGCGCGTCTCGCCGCGAGCCGGGCGGAATTCGAGCGCGCCATCGGCCGGCCCCCCGAGAGTCTCGAAAGGACGCCCGCGCTCCCGCCGGTCCCGCGGATCGTCGAACGGGAAGAGTCGACGATCATCACCGCGATCGATCACGTCCGTCCGTCGGTCGTCAACATCGACACCGTCGCCCAGGTCCAGACGTTCTTCGGCGTGTTCCCCCAGCAGGGCGCCGGATCGGGGGTGATTGTCAGTGCCGATGGCTACATCCTCACGAACAACCACGTCGTGGAGCAGGCACAGCAGATCAAAGTCACGCTGCTGTCGGGGAAGACCTTCCAGGCGAAGATCGTGGGCACGGACCGGTTCGCCGACCTGGCGGTGATCAAGGTCGACGCCCCCGACCCGCTGCCGGCCGCGCCACTGGGGAGTTCCAGCGGGCTGCGGGTCGGACAGCTGGCGATCGCGATCGGCAACCCGTTTGGCCTCGGGCATACGGCGACCGTCGGCGTGATCAGCGCGCTCAACCGCAGCATCCAGGTGCCGGGGGTGGTGATCGAGAACCTCGTGCAGACCGACGCGCCGATCAATCCGGGCAACAGCGGCGGGGCGCTGGTCGACAGCGGTGGGCGGGTCGTCGGGATCAATACGGCCATTGTCGCCCAGGCGCAGGGCATCGGCTTCGCCATCCCCATCGACACGGCCAAGGCGATCATGGACCAGCTCATCCGGCAGGGCCGGGTCGTGCGGCCCTACGTCGGGATCGAATGGGGCGGCAACGTCGACAGCAACATTGCCCAGCAGTACAATCTGCCGGTTGACCACGGGGTGATCGTCCGCAGCGTCGAGCCGAACAGCCCGGCCGCCTCCGCCGGCATCCAGCCGCAGGACATCATCGTGGCGATCGACGGCGTCCCGGTGAACAACTGGGACGACTTCCTCCGCACCCTGTTCGCCAAACGGCCCGGCGACACGGTCAGCGTCGAGGTCTTCCGCGACTCCCGGCGGGTGACGATGCCGGTGACGTTGGGGGAGCGCCCACGCTGACCTCGCTACGGGATCAGGCTATCATGGGATCATGGGATCAGGGGCTTTCGGCCTGTGCGGTGCTCGAGTGATTCCGTGATCCCGTGATCCCATGATTCCATGACTCCGTACACGCTCGACCGTGTCCGCACGCAGATCCTCGACGCGGTGCGGCGCGCGGTGGGCGACGGCGCCGACCTCACGACGGCGGTGCCGCCCCCCGACGTGCCCGCCGACCTGGCCGTGCCGTGTTTTCCGCTCGCCGCCCGCCTCCGCACGCACCCGGCCGCCATCGCCAGCGACCTGGCCGGCGCGATGAGGACGGATGGGGCGCTGGCCGGGGTGCGGGCCGACGGCGGGTATCTCAATTTCATCCTCGACCGGGAGACGTTCGCGGCCGGCGTGATGGGTGACATCGCGCGGATGGGCGACCGGTACGCCAGCAGCGACCTCGGCGCGGGGCAGACGGTGGTTATCGACTACTCGGCCCCGAATATTGCGCGGCCGATGTCGGTGGGCCACCTCCGTTCGACGGTCATCGGGGACGCGATCTACAAGTTGTTCGCGTTCGGCGGCTACCGCTCGATCGGGGACAACCACCTGGGAGACTGGGGCACGCAGTTCGGCGCATACCTCTACGCGTTCACGACGTGGGTCGATGTCGAGGCGTACCAGCGCGACCCGATCGGCGAACTCCTCCGTCTCTACGTGAAGTTCGATGCCGAAGCGCGGGCCCAGCCCGACCTGCGCGAGCGCGCCCGCGAATGGTCGCTCAAACTCGAACGCGGCGATCCGGAGGCGCGCCGGCTCTGGGCGGAGTTCACCGGCCACAGCACGGCAGAATTCGACCGCGTGTACCGGCTGCTCGACGTCGGCTTCGACTACACGCTCGGCGAGAGCTTCTACGAGGACAAGACCCAGGAGGTCATCGACCTCGCTGTGCGCGCCGGGGTCGCCGTGGAGCACGAGGGGGCCCTCATCGTGCCGCTCGACGATGTCGGCATCTCCACGCCGCTGCTGCTGCGGCGGCGTGACGGGGCGACCTTGTACTCCACCCGCGACCTGGCGGCGGCGCTCTTCCGGATCCGCGAATTTCACCCGTCCCGGCTGATCTACGTCGTGGGCGCCCAGGCGCTGTACTTCAGTCAGGTGTTCGCGACGCTGCGCAAGCTGGGATTCGCCGACGTGGACTACGTGCACGTCGACTTCGGGTCGATCACCCTGCCCGAAGGCCGGATGCGGACCCGGCGCGGCACGGTGATTTTCCTCGAGGACGTGCTGTCTGAAGCGGTGCTCCGCGCGCGCCGTCTGGTCGACGAGAAGAACCCCGAACTCCCCGACGCCGAACGCGCCGATGTCGCCCGCATGGTCGGGGTGGGGGCGGTGAAGTACGCCGACCTCTCCCAGAATCGGGTGAAGGACATCGCGTTCGACTGGGACCGCATGCTGGCACTGGATGGCGACAGCGCGCCGTACCTGCAGTACACCTACGTGCGGGCGCGCGGCATCCTCCGCAAGGCCCCCGACGGAGCCGCGGCCGGGACGTACGATCCCCGGGCGGCGCAGACGGACGAGGAGTGGAGGCTGCTCAAGCACCTGGCGCGATTTCCCGACGTCGTGCGCGACGCGGCGCAGACCTACCACCCACATCTGGTCTGCAACTACCTGTTCGGGCTCGCCCAGCAGTTCCACGCTTTCTACCACGACGTCCCGGTACTGCAGGCCGGCGATCCCGGCCTCCGCGACAGCCGCCTCCACCTGGTCTCCGGCGTCGCGACGGTGATGCGGACGGGACTGGCGCTGTTGGGCATCCAGGTGCCCGAGCGGATGTAAGGGTCTTCATTTCGCCCAAACCTCCGGCCCATTTCGTATGTCCAAATTCGGGAGAACTGGGGTATAATGACCGGCAGGAGTTTTCCGCAGGGACGCGAAAGCGACGGCGGAGTCGGCCACGACCCCGGAGCGACACGACCCGCGACGACGCATCCGTTCGATTCGGTATCCCGGCACCGGGCTTCGGTGCACCTTCCATTCCAAAGGAGACAGACTGGTATGCGGACGGTGACACGGTGGCAGTGGCATGGCGGAAGTGTCGCACTCGCGCTGATCGCGATTGCGACCCTTGTCCTCCCGGCGTGGGGGGCCATCTTCTCCGATCTCCAGGGGAATTTCGCCCAGCAGTCGGCCGAACGGCTGGCGGCCAAGGGCATCATCCGCGTCCCCGCCGACGGCCGGTTCAATCCGTCGGGCCCCGTGCCGCGGCTGGACCTGGCGGTCTTCCTGTCGCGGGCGATGGGGCTGTCCGGTCAGGGCCTGTCCGTGTCGGAGCTGAAAGACGCCAACGACGTCCCCCGCGACCTGCAGTCCGCGGTCGCCGCGGTCATGAACGTCGGCGTCGCCGCGCCCCCGAAAGTGGAAGTCCGGAAAGGCCCGCTCCTCTACACGCTGTCGCTGTGCCGCGTGCGGCGGGTCGAGACCACCTGCTCGGCGGCCGACACCGATGCGCTCTACGGCCCCGGCGATCTGGTCGAGATCCGCTTCGAGGTCAAGAACACCGGGACCAGCGACATGCAGTTCGAGTTCGCTAATTCGCAGTTCCACGACTTTGTGATCCGTGAAGCCGACGGGACGGAAGTTGCCCGCTGGTCGGTCGGCCGCGCGTTCCTCCCGGTCCAGGGCCCGGTGGTCCTCGCCGCCGGAGCCAGCTACACGGCCGTCACCCGCTGGCGGCAGCTCGACCAGAACGACAACCCGGTGCCGCCGGGCCGCTACGAGATCCAGGGCGTCCACACGACCAAGGCCACCCCCACCGCGCTCACCCTCACGTTCGTGAAAGGGCTGATGCCGGCGTTTCCCGACAACACCTGGCGGCCGAAGGCGGACGTGAACCGGACCGACCTGGCGGCCTTCGTGGTCCGGGCCATGGGCCTGGGCGAGGCCGCGGCCACCGCGCAGATTCCGGTGGCGGATGCCGCGGCGATTCCGGCCGCGCAGCGCGGAGCGATGGCCGTCGCCGTCGAGAAGAAGATCCTCCTGGTGAACGCCGCCAACCAGATCCGTCCCGCGGCGGCGGCGACCCGCGCCGAGGCCGCGTGGGCGCTGGATCAGTTGATGACGACGACGAACCGGTACGACTGGTCCAAGGGGACCCTCAAGGACGTCTCCACCGGCACGCCGTCGTTCATCGTCGTCGAGGACGACAAGAAGCAGCAGCGCACGTTCCGGGTGGCCCGGGCCAACGCGATCTACCGCAACAACGTCCAGGCGACCCTCCGCGATCTGCGCGCCGGCGACGCCATCCAGTTCTTGAAGCCCACCGACGTCGGCGACGTCGCCTACATTGAGGCGACCGCCCGATGAAGTTCTTCCTTGACACCGGCAGTCTCGAAGAGATCCGGATCGCCGCGCGATGGAGCCTGTGCGACGGCGTGACCACCAACCCGTCGCTGGTCAGCAAGGAAGGGATGGACTACCGGGATCTGATCCGCCAGATCGCGCAGATTGTGTCCGGACCGATCTCAGTGGAGACGACCAGCAACAAGGCAGAGGAGATGATCGCCCAGGGCCGGGACTATGCGACCTGGGCGCCCAACGTCGTCGTGAAGGTGCCGTGCACCGTTGACGGACTGGTGGCGGGCAAGGCGCTGGTGACCGACGGCATCCGCATCAACGTCACGCTGACGTTCTCGGCGAATCAGGCGCTGCTGGCGGCGAAGATCGGTGCGACCTTCGTGAGCCCGTTCGTCGGGCGGCTCGATGACATCGGTCACGACGGCATGCAGGTCGTGCGCGACACGGTGCAGATCTACCGCACCTATGGGTTCACCACCGCCGTCCTCGCGGCGAGCCTGCGCCATCCGCTCCACGTCACCGCCGCCGCGCTCGCGGGCGCCGACATTGCGACGATGCCGCTCAAGGTCCTCGAGCAGCTCTTCAAGCACACACTGACCGACAGCGGCCAGGAGAAGTTCCTGGCGGACTGGCGGGCGCTCCAGCAGGAGCTCGAGCGCCGCAAAACCAAGGTGCAGTGACTCCACCTCCGTCCCGGCGGATGAGGGTGGGGTACGTCCGGAGGTGAACGTGACCGTGGCGGCGATCGCCGAGTTGGAAACCAAGACGATGAACGAGCTCCAGGACCTTGCCAAGGAGCTCAACATCGCCAATTTCCGGCGTTTTCGAAAACAGGAGTTGATCATGCGCATTCTGCAGGCCCAGACCGAGCAATCCGGGCTGATCTTCCGCTCGGGCATTCTGGAAATCATGCCCGAAGGCTATGGATTCCTCCGGACCAGCGGCTACCTGCCGGGCAGTGAGGACATCTACGTCTCCCCATCCCAGATCAAGCGGTTCGGCCTGCGGGTGGGCGACGAGGTCCTGGGACAGGTCCGGCCTCCCAAGGACAACGAGAAGTACTACGCGCTGCTCCGCGTCGAGGCCGTCAACGGTCTGGATCCGGAGCAGGCCAGGAACCGGCCGGACTTCGAGAAACTCACGCCGGTCTTTCCCTATGAACGGGTGAAGCTGGAAACCGACAGCGACCTGACCACGCGGATGGTCGACCTCTTCGCGCCGATCGGCAAGGGGCAGCGCGCGATGATCGTGTCACCGCCCAAGGCCGGAAAGACCACCATCCTCAAGAAAATCGGCCAGGCCATCGTGACGAGTTTTCCCGAAGTCTACCTGATGGTGCTGCTGCTGGACGAGCGGCCGGAGGAAGTCACCGACATGCGCCGCTCCGTCGAGGCCGAAGTGGTGGCCAGCACCTTTGACCGGCCGCCGGAAGAGCACGTGCAGGTCGCGGACCTCGTCCTGGACCGGGCCAAACGCCTCGTCGAAGGCAAACGCGACGTCGTCATCCTGCTCGACAGCCTCACGCGCTTTTCGCGGGCGAACAACCTGGTCATTCCACCGTCGGGCCGCACGCTCAGCGGCGGGCTCGATCCGGCGGCGCTGCACCGGCCCAAACGCTTCTTCGGCGCGGCCCGGAAGGTGGAAGAGGGCGGCAGCTTAACCATCGTCGCCACAGCACTCATCGATACGGGCAGCCGCATGGACGACATGGTCTACGAAGAGTTCAAAGGCACCGGGAACATGGAGCTCCACCTCAACCGCAAGCTCCAGGAGCGCCGGACCTTCCCGGCGATCGACATCAAGATGAGCAGCACGCGCCGCGAAGAGCTGCTGCTGACCGAGGACGAACTGCGCAAAGTGTGGGTGCTGCGCAAGAGTCTGGAGCAGCTCGACACGGTCGCGATGACGGAACTGATTCTGGATCGGCTGCGCAAGACCGCGAACAACCAGGCCTTCCTGCGGTCCATCGTCAAGAGCGCGGAAGAAGAAATCCAGTAACCAGAAGGATTCTTTTCCGGGCGTCCGAATAGGGAGGACGGCGCAGGTCAGACACCCCTTCCGTCGGACTCAGCACATTCTTGGCGAGGCAGGTGGTCGATGAGGAAGACGGCACGGCCGTATTTTGCCGCGGTGGTGCTTGGAGCATTGCTGGTGCCCACGGCGCCGCTGGTCACGCCGGCCGTTGCCAGGCCGCCTGTTCCCTTCCTCCTCGCCGTGCAGGTCGACACACCCGCGGACGACGCCTTCGCCGCACTCCGATCGTATCTGGTTCCCAGAACCCGGCCGGCCGTCCAGAACACGTCCGCCCCGCAGGCCGCGGTGCGCGTCGAAGCGTCTCCCCCGAAGACGTCCGTGCACGTCGTGGCGGCCGGAGACACCTTGTGGTCGCTGGCCCGGCAGTACGGAACGTCGGTGAGCGCGTTGGCCCAAATGAACGGCGTGTCCGAGACCGCGACGCTGCGGCTCGGCCAGCGGCTGGCCGTGGCAGCATCAGCGGTCGGCTCAGCGCCGCGGGCCGCCGCCACCCGCCCGGCCGCCCGCCCGCCGTTCTCTCACACCGTCGTCTTCGGCGACACGCTCTGGTCGTTGGCCCGGCGCTACGGCACATCGGTGGGCGTGTTGGCCCAAATGAACGGCGTGTCCGAGACCGCGACGCTGCGGCTCGGTCAGCGGCTGGCCGTGCAGCCGTCGGCCGCCGGGGCATCACCGGCCCGGGTCTCGACGCGCGGGGAATCCCAGACGATCGTGGTTCGCTCCGGCCAGACCCTCTCCCAGATTGCTGACACCTACGGGGTCAGCACGCGCACACTGGTCGAGGCCAACGGGCTGGCCAGCGCGCACGCGATCCGGGCGGGTCAGCGGCTGACGATACCCGGCCGGACGGCCGCGTCCGGTACGGCGGCCCGGGCCGCGCCGAGGGTGCAGGTCCCGCAGAACACGCGGCCGCTGGCCGGCGCACTGCAGCGCGGGTTCTTCACCTGGCCCGCCCGCGGGGTGCTGACGTCGCGGTTCGGCGTGCGGTGGCGGCGCCACCACAACGGGATCGACATTGCCGCACCACGCGGGACGCCCATCTACGCCGGGCGGGGCGGGCTGGTGTCCTTTGCCGGGTGGTACTACGGGTACGGGCTCGCCGTCATGATCGACCACGGCGCCGGCATCATCAGCATCTACGGCCATGCGTCGAAGCTGCTGGTGCGCGGCGGCCAGGCCGTGTCGGCAGGACAAATCATCGCCCGCGTCGGCTGCACCGGCAGCTGCACCGGATCGCACGTGCACTTTGAAGTGCGCGTCAACGGACGCCCCCTCAACCCACTGCGATACCTTTAACGCCCGAACGACCGGAAACGGGACGACCGGAACCCAGTCGTTGTCACGCCCCCAGCGCGGTGCTATAATCGGCGAGGTTTCCTACACGAACCCGTTTCCGGTTTCCCGTTTCGGTTTCCGGATTTGCACACGAGGGTATGCGCATGAAGAAAGGCATTCATCCCGAATACCGGCAGACCACCGTGACCTGCGGGTCTTGCGGGACGACGTTTGTCACCGGCTCCACGAAGCAGAACATCCGCGTTGAGATCTGCTCGAAGTGCCACCCGTTCTACACCGGACAGCGCAAGTTCATCGACGCGGAAGGCCGCGTGCAGAAGTTCGCCAAGAAGTATGGCCTCAAGGTGTGACCATCCCCGCGTGGGGATGAGACCGGAGGGGAGGCGGATCCGCCTCCTCTCGTGTTTCTGGGCGGCGCTGCTGTCCGTGGCGGCGGCGGCGGCGGCCGGTGTGGCCCAGGCGGCCGACGTGCAGGCGCCGGCGGGCTGGGCCGTGCGCGCGTCGGAGCACGTCTATGTGTATACGGTTCCCGGCAGCGCGGCGGCCGCACGCGCGGCAGCCGCGGCGGAGGAACTAGAGCATCTCTATGCCGGGGTGATTGCCCCGCTGGGCATGCGCCCGCTGACGATTCTCTATCCGCTGTTTCCGACCGTCGAGCGGTTTCGCACCGATTGGTGGCAGTTCTCCGCGCAGGGGTACGGTGATCTGGTCTACGCGTGGGGCGCGGTCGATCACAGTCCTGCCGACGTTCTCTCCCCCTACCCGGTCACGCGGGCGGTGGTCGCGCGTCTGTTTCCGCGGGCCATCCCGTTCCTGCGCTGGGGGCTCGGCGAGGCGCTGGCCGATCTGGCCGCGGGAGTGGATGCGCACCGGCACGTGCGGGCGTTGGAGGCGTCGGGACAGCCGATTCCCTCGCTCGTGAGCCTGCTCCCGCCGGCAGATTTCGGGGGGGCGCTGCCGGTGAGTTATCCGGTCGCGGTGTCGTTCATGGCCCACCTGCTGCAGACGTACGGGATCGCCCAGACCGCGGCCTTCGTCGCGGAGGTGGAGTTCAGATACTATGATGTTGAGCCGCTCTTCGAAGCGCGGTTTGGGACGTCCTTCGACGCCGCCGAGCGGCAGTGGCGCGCGGCCGCCGGCCGCGGCCCGGTGGCGGCGCTGGACGTGCCGACCTATCTGGCCGTGACGCAGTTCGTCTACCGCACCACGCTGGCCGGCAGCCCGAGCCGTGTGCTGCTGGAACCCGAGGGGGCGACCGTCGTCGACGAGGCATTCCGAGCGGTCCTTCCGCTCCGCCGCCTCGCGGTGGCGCAGGCCGCGTCGCACATGGAAGTGGCCTTTGCCGCCGTGGAGCAGGCGGACCGGCGGAGCCGCCTGCAGACGACGACCGCGCGCGGGGTGATCGGGCTGCTGGTGATCGCGCCGATCCTCGCTGCGATCGGACTGCTGATATGGCCGTGGCTGAGGGCGAGACGTGCCGAACGGCGTCGACGTGTCCGAGGAGAGTCGGCCGGATGACCACGAAACCGTCGGGAAAGCTCGAGTTGATCGTGGGCAGCATGTTCAGCGGCAAGAGCGAGGAACTCATCCGCCGCGTTCGCCGGGCGCAGATTGCGCGCCAGCACGTTCAGGTGTTCAAGCCGAGCCTCGACGACCGCTACGGACACCAGCACGTGGCCTCGCACGACGGCACGCGTCTGGATGCGGTCCCCGTGTCGTCCAGCGCCGACGTCCCGGCGAAGGTGAATCCGGCGGCGGACGTGGTCGCCGTGGACGAAGTGCAGTTCCTCGACGCGGGCATTGTCGATGTGGCGGTGCAGCTGGCGGGCCGGGGGGTGCGGGTCATCATGGCCGGATTGGATCTGGATTTTCGGGGCGAACCGTTCGGCGCGGTCCCGCAGCTGATGGCCCTCGCGGAGTCGGTGGATAAACTGCAGGCGATCTGCATGGTCTGCGGAGAGCCTGCCAGCCGGACCCAGCGCCTGGTCAACGGACGGCCGGCGCAGTATACGGATCCGGTGATCATGATTGGAGCCCAGGAGGTCTACGAGGCGCGATGCCGGCAGCATCACGACGTACCCGGCAAACCTCACTCTGCGCGAGCGGCGCAATCCACGAAGGCCACACCGTGAGCGTAGGTTGCGTGCGATCGGGAAGATTGGGAAGATTGTGACGATCGGGTCGATTCGATCATGAGTGAGCGATTGTTGATCGGTGGCCAGGCGGTGATGGAAGGGGTCATGATGCGTTCGCCGCACTGGACGGCCACGGCGGTCCGGCGCCCGGACGGGGACATTCTGACCTCCGTGCAGCGGTTGGACTCGCTGCTGGTGCGGTACCCCTGGCTGCGGCTGCCGGTCCTCCGCGGCATCATCGTGCTGTACGAAGCCCTCACCATCGGGATCCGGGCGCTGTTCTTCTCGGCGAATGCGGCGCTGGGCGAGGAGGAGCAGCTCACGGCGAGCCAGATCGGCGTCTCGGCCGCCGTGGGGCTGGCCCTGGCGGTGGGCTTGTTTTTCGTGCTCCCCACCATCGGTGCGCGCGCGCTGGACCGCTTCCTGCCCAGCGTCGTCCTCCTGAATCTCGTCGAGGGTGCGATCCGCGTGAGCATCCTGATTGTCTACATCGGGTCGATCGCCCGCCTGCCCGACATCCGCCGCGTCTACGCGTACCACGGTGCCGAACACAAAGCGGTCAACGCCTACGAGGCCGGTGACCCGCTCGACGTCGCGGCGGTGCGGCGGCACAGCCGGTTCCATCCCCGCTGCGGGACCAGCTTTCTCCTCATCGTGATGGTCGTGGCCATCATCGTGTTCAGTTTCCTGGGCCGCCCCCCGCTGGTGCTGCGGATTGCGAGCCGGGTGGCGTTGATTCCGCTCGTGGCGGGCGTGAGCTACGAGATCATCAGAGCCGGCGCGCGGTACCGGTGGTTCCGGCCCCTGGTGGCCCCGGGGATGTGGCTGCAGCGGCTGACCACACGGGAGCCCGACGAGGCGCAGATGGAAGTCGCGGCGCGCGCACTGCGGGAGGTGACCGAACGCGAAGGGGCCCAGGAACCCGCCGTCGCCTGACAGTCTATAATTTGAGGTAGCGATGAACGACATGACGGCAGTGACAGAAAGACTCGAACAGCTCGCCGCGCGGTTCGACGAGCTGACCGGCGCGCTGGCCGACCCGGCGATCTTCGCCGACCGGGACCGCTATCAGCAGGTGGCCAAGGAGCGGGCGGATCTCGAGCAGACGGTCACGACGTTTCGCGAGTACCAGCGGGTGAGCCGTGAGGCCGAGGAAGCGGCGGTGCTGGCGCGCACGGAGCGCGATGCCGACGTGCAGGCGCTGGCGGTGGCCGAAGAGGCAGCCCTGCGCCTCCGCCAGACGGAACTGGAGGCAGCGCTGCGCGACCTCATAGCCCCGAAAGACCCGCTGGCCGAACGCAGCATCATCATGGAGATCCGCGCGGGCACCGGTGGCAGCGAGGCCGGTTTGTTCGCGGGCGACCTGTACCGGATGTACTCCCGGTTCGCCGAGCGCAACCGGTGGCGGGTGGAAGTCCTGGAAAGCAGCCCCACGGAACTCGGCGGGTTCAAGGAGATCGTGTTCGGCATCCTGGGCCGAGGGGCGTACCGCCGGCTGAAGTTCGAGAGTGGCGTCCACCGCGTGCAGCGTGTCCCCACCACGGAGGCGGCCGGCCGCATCCACACCTCGACGGCCACGGTGGCCGTGCTGCCGGAGGCGGAAGAGGTCGACGTGCAGATCAAACCCGACGAACTGGAGATCGAAACTTACCGGGCGGGCGGCGCCGGCGGCCAGAACGTGAACAAGGTGGAGACGGCGGTGCGCATCCGGCATCTGCCGTCCGGGCTGGTCGTGTCGTGCCAGGACGAACGCTCGCAGCATCAGAACCGGGAGAAGGCTATGCGTATCCTTCGGGCCAAGCTCCTGGAGTTCGAGATTCAGCGGCAGCAGCAGGAGATCGCCCGGCAGCGGCGGCTGCAGGTCGGCACCGGTGAGCGCAGCGAGAAAATCCGGACGTATAACTTTCCCCAGAACCGCGTGACCGACCACCGGATCGGTCTGTCGCTCCACCGGCTGGATACGATCCTCGACGGCGATCTGGACGAGTTTTCCGACGCGCTGGCCTCCGCCGAATCGCAGGCGGCTGTCTCCACCGCAGTCTGAGTCCCCGTTCGTGAACGTCAAAGACGCGTTCCTCGCAGGACGCGAGCATCTCACCGCGGCGGGTTCGTCCGAATCCTCGATTGAAGCCGAAGTGCTCCTGCGCCGTGCCGCCGGCTGGGACCGGGCCGCCCTCTACATCCGCTGGGAGTCTGCGCTGGCCGCGGATGTATGGGAACGTTACCAGGCCTTGCTGGAGGAGCGCGCGCGCGGCCGGCCGGTCCACTACATCATCGGTGAGCGGGAGTTCATGGGGCTGTCGTTCCTCGTCGATGAGCGCGTCCTGATCCCGCGACCTGAGACGGAGGTGCTGGTGGAGGCCGTGGTAGAGTTCCTGACGGGACGGGCATCGGGCATCGGGCATCGGGCTTCGACACATTTCACCGCGGACGACGAGGCCCGAAGCCCGAAGCCCGGAGCCCGTCAGTTGGTCGTCGATATCGGCACCGGCAGCGGCTGCATCGCGGTCGCAGTCGCCTACCATGTCCCGTCGGCCGCGGTGCTGGCCACGGACATTTCGGCGGCGGCGCTGGACGTCGCTGTGGAGAACGCGCGCCGTCACGGCGTGGCGGATCGCATCGAGTTCCTCGCGGGGGACATGCTGGACCCGCTGCCCCCCGCACTTGCCGGCACGATCGACGTGATTGCCAGCAACCCTCCGTACGTGCCTCCGGAACTGGTGGCGTCGCTTCCCCGCGAGATTCGCGACTTCGAACCCGCCGTGGCGGTCGTCGGCACGGGCGACGGCCTGGCCTTCCACCGGGCGTTGGAGGAATCCGCCCCGCGCTGGCTCCGCCCGGGCGGCCTCCTCGCCATGGAAGTAGGAGCCGGCCAGGCTCCAGCGCTGTGCGCATTCGTCGACGATCGTGCCGCCTTTTCTCACGTATCCACGCTCAGGGACTACGCCGGCATCGAACGCGTCGTGACCGCATTGAGGAACCCATGAGGGCACCCCCCGCCCCTCATGGTTTGCACGGATAGGACGCGGGTTATAGTGACGCGAATACCTAGGCGATGTCCTACGCCGACCTCACCTTTTCCAACCTTGCTACGATCGACACACCGCAGATACCGATCCTGAGGGTTGGTCCGGAGGACACCGAGCCTCCACGCCGCGCGGTTGAGGCGCTGAATGACGGCCAGGTTATCATCTACCCGACGGATACCCTGTACGCGCTGAGCTGCCGGATTGACCGCGCGCAGGCGGTGCGCCGCGTGTTCGCGATCAAGCGGCGGCCCACGTCTGAGCCGCTGCCGGTCCTGCTGGCGGATCCCTCCGACCTGGACGCATACGCCGAAGATCTCACCGCCGCCGCGCGGCGGCTTGCCGCCCGGTTCTGGCCGGGGGCCCTGACGCTGGTGGTGCGCCGCAGCAGCAGGATGCCAGGCCTCATCACGGCCGGCGGGCCGACGGTCGGGCTGCGCGTCCCCGACCACCCTCTGGCGCGGGCGCTCATCCGCGCGGCGGGCGTGCCGCTGGTCGGTACCAGCGCCAACTCTCACGGCCGGCCGGACCCGCGAACGGCGCAGCAGGCCATCGTCGATATTGGGAATCAGGTCGCCGTGATCATCGATGGGGGGCGCACCCGCGCGGGGATGCCGTCGACCGTGGTGGATGCCACGGCCGATCCCGTCCGCGTCGTGCGGGCAGGGGCGATTCCTACCGGGGCGGTGCTGGCATGAAGGTGGCCGTCGCCAGCGACCATGCCGGCTACCGGCTCAAGGAAGATCTGAAGCTCCTGCTGCGTGAACTGGGCCACGAAGTCCGCGACTTCGGCACGCACTCGGACGATCCGGTCGACTATCCGGATTTCGTCGTGCTGGCCGCCGAGGCGGTCAGCCGCGGTGAGTGTGAGCGCGGCATCGTGCTCGGCGGATCAGGAAACGGCGAAGCGATGGTGGCGAACAAGGTCCCCGGCATCCGCTGCGCGGTGTGCCACGATGTGACGACCGCGAGGCTGGCGCGCGCCCACAACGATGCGAACGTGCTGGCGCTCGGCCAGCGGGTCGTGGGATCAGAGGTCGCCCGGGACCTCGTCCGCGCCTGGCTCGAGACGCCGTTCGACGGCGGCCGGCACCAGGTGCGGGTGGAGAAGCTGATGGCGCTGGAACGACGAGAGCGGGGGGTGTATGGTGCGTAAAGTTCACGTCTTCGATCACCCGCTGATCCTGCACAAGGTCACGATTCTCCGCGATGCGCGGACCGGGCACAAGGAGTTCCGCGAGCTGGTGGAAGAGCTCGCCATGCTGATGGCGTTCGAGGTGACGCGCGCGCATCGCACCCAGGAGCTGGAGGTGCACACGCCCCTCGGGACGGCCAAGGGGTGGACAATTGCCGGGCAGGAGATCGCGGTCATCCCGATCCTGCGCGCGGGCCTGGCGATGGAGACCGGCGTCTCGCGCCTCATCCCCACGGCCCCGGTCGGGCACGTCGGGATCTACCGGGATCCGGAGAGCCTCGAGCCGGTGACGTACTACTCCAAACTGCCGCCGGACATCGCCGATCGGGAGGCGATGATCGTCGACCCGATGCTCGCCACCGGCGGTTCCATCGTCGCGTGCGTGGACACCCTGAAACAGCGGGGCTGCCGCACGATCAAGGTCATGTCGATCATCGCGGCGCCCGAAGGGATCACAAAACTGCACAATGCCCATCCCGACGTCGACATCTACACGGCGGCCGTGGACAGCCACCTCAATGACCACGGGTACATCGTCCCGGGATTGGGCGATGCCGGGGACCGGTTGTTCGGGACGAAGTAGCGGATGAGTCGGCCGAGTTGGGATCTGTACTTCATGCGGATGGCGCATCTTGCGTCGACGCGATCAACGTGTGTCCGTCGCAGAGTTGGGGCCGTGATCGTCAAGGACCGCATGGTCCTGACGACCGGATACAACGACACCCCCCGAGGCGTGCGCAACTGCGGAGAGGGTGGCTGTGCCCGCTGCGCCGGCGATGCGCCGTCGGGCACCAGCCATGATACCTGTCTGTGTATTCATGCCGAGATGAACTGCGTCATTCAGGCCGCCTACCACGGCGTGTCCGTGGCGGGCGGGACGCTCTACTGCACATACCTCCCGTGCCTGAACTGTGCGAAGACGCTTCTCAATGTCGGCATCAGGCGGATCGTGTTCGAGGGCCAGTATCCCGACCCGCTGTCATTGGAACTCTTGACGAATGCCAGCATCGAACTGGTCCGCTCCGCCGAAGAGGGTGTCCCCCGTTGAGGACGCTGAACCGGATCAGAACGACGGGTGTGCTGCTGGTCGCACTGTTCCTCGTCGCTCCCGTGTCGGCCCAGACCACGATCACGTTCCCGCAGGGGATCGCCAGTGGGGACGTGACCGACACGCGCGCCGTCATCTGGGCGCGGACGTCCGTGCCCGCGTCGCTCCGCGTGGAGTACGGGACCTCCCAGGCCCTTGGCACTGTGTGGCCGGCCGTCGTCGCCACGACGGCGGAGACCGACCTGACCGGCAAGGTCGACCTGCGCACCCTGCAGCCGGGGACGACATACTCGTATCGCGTCGTCGCGGCAAGTGGCGATCAGCGCGGCGCCAGCCTGGTGGGGACCTTCACGACCGCTCCCGCGCCCACCGCGGCCGCCGACGTGACGTTTGCCTGGTCGGCCGACATGAGCGAGCGGTTCCGGCCGTTTGCGATTTTCGACGCGATCCGCAGCAGGAATCCGGAGTTCTTCCTCTTCCTCGGCGATACCGTGTACACGGATATCGACTGCGACGCGCGCACGCTGCCCGCCTACCGGGCCTGTTCCCGCCGGAATCGCGAAGACGAGGCCTTCCTGCGTTTTGCCAGGGCCACCTCGATCTATGCCGTGTGGGACGACCACGAGGTGGCCAACAACTTCGACGCGAGCCACGACCGGCTCGCGGTGGGACGTCAGGTCTTCCTCGAGTACTGGCCGGTCCGGCCCGCCGACGAGCCGGGCCGGATGTATCGGTCATTCCGATGGGGGCAGCTCCTCGAACTGTTCATGCTTGACACCCGGCAGTACCGGTCGCCGCCGTTTCAGCGGGACACGGTCGAGAAGACGATGCTCGGCGCCGCCCAGAAACAGTGGCTGCTGCGCGGGCTCGCCGCGTCGCCGGCGCGGTTCAAGGTCATCGCCTCCAGCGTCCCCCTGAAGTATCACGGCGCCGATTCCTGGGACGGCTACACAACCGAGCGGCAAGAGATCTTCGACTTCATCGTCAAGAACGGCGTCCGGCGCGTCGTCTTCCTCACGGCGGACGTGCACTACGCGGCCGTGCTGCGCTACAAGGAAGGAATAGTGGAGGCGATCTCCGGGCCCCTGGCCGCGATCATCAGCAGCCGCCGGAGGGCCGCCGGCGAGCCGGAGACCGAGTTCTCCTTCAACAGCAGTTTCACGTTCGGCCTGGTCCGGGTCACGGCGGGGGGGCTGATCATCGAGATCTACGACGTCACCAACCGCCTGCTGCACCGCACGACCGTCGCCCCCTGACGGGTGGTGGGTCAATTTGGATGGCCCAGGTGGCGGTTTACTCGGGGGCGGCCCCCTTCGCTCCGAGTCGGGCGGCGCGGATCTATTCGCAGGCCTCACGCTCCCTGGCGCGCTCGCCTGCCAAACGCGTCGGATGACTACGGCCCTGGGTGGTTCTCGCCGCTCCCTGGGTGCGTGACATCCCGCTCGTCACGGCCTGCGAGGTGGTTGCCGCCCTCCAATCTCCGCTCGGTGACCGCCCCCCTCGCCCGCCGCGTCTCTCGCTCCCAGCGCGCTTTGCTATAATACGGAAGTCTGTCGTCTGAGGGGGTCTGAGTATGGAACGCGTGCAGTTGACTGTCCAGCGGCGCGCCGCCGTCGGGAAGAACGTCGCGCGCAAACTGCGCCGCGGCGGCCTGGTGCCGGGAGTGGTGTACGGCCGCGGCCTTGACCCGCTGCCCGTCACCGTGGACGGCAAAGCTCTCCGCGGGGCGCTGCACACCCACGCCGGGTTGAACGTGTTGATCGACCTCGCGCTGTCCGACGGCGAGCTCGCGAAGACAGTCATGATCAAGCAGGTCCAGCGAGGCGTCTTCACGCGCGAGACCATCACGCATGTCGACTTCCACACCATTGATCTGACCGAGACCGTCGAAACCCGCGTCCCGCTGACGTTCCTCGGCACTCCGAAGGGCGTCGTCGACGGCGGGGTCATGGAAGTCCACCTGCGCGATCTGCTGGTGGAGTGTTTACCCACGCAGATTCCCGAATCCATCGACGTCGATGTCAGCGCGCTGACGGTCGGGCAGTCGATCCACGTCTCGGACCTCCGGGTCCCCGCCGACGTGACGGTCCTCACCGCGTCGGGGGAGCCCATCGTCCTCGTCGCCACGCCGAAGGTGGTGGAGGAGGTCGTACCGGCCGCCCCTGCCGAGGTGCCTGCCGCCGAGGCCGCCGCAGAAGCCAAGCCGGCCGCGGAGGCCAAGCCTGCCTCCGAGAAGGGCAAGGCCACCGAAGTCGAGGAGAAAGAAAAGCCCTGAAACTCATTGTGGGGCTCGGGAATCCTGGTCGTCGGTACCAGGGAACCCGGCACAACGTGGGCTGGGAGGTCATCGACCGGCTGGCCCAGCGATGGCACACCGCGGTGACCGTCGAGGATGGATGGTCTGTGGTCGGCCGGGCGCGGGTTGGTGGGCTGCGCGTCTTACTGGCCAAGCCCCAGACGTACGTGAACGTGAGCGGCACCGCGGTCGCGAATCTCATGCGGCGGCATCGGGTGGCGCTCGGCGACCTCTTCCTCGTTGTTGACGATCTCGACCTGCCGCTCGGCCGCGTTCGCCTGCGCACGCGCGGGACACATGGCGGACACAACGGCCTGCGGTCGGTGATCGATGCTCTGGGCAGCGCAGCGTTCCCACGCCTGCGCGTCGGGATTGGCCGCCCGCCGGAGGGAGTGGACCCGGCCGAGTACGTCCTGACCCGGGCCACTGACACGGAACGGCCGGTCTTTGAGGCGGCATTGACACGGGCCGCGGATGCGGTGGAACTGGCGGTGCGGGAGGGGCCGGCCGCCGCGATGAACCGCTACAACAGCCCGGCACCCGAAAGCCGGCCGCCGCAGACCGAGGACCGGCGTTGACAGTTCCTCGTAGAGGATGATCGGCATGGAACGCGAGCATCTGGCGGGGCGAATTCCGCCGGGACAGTACAAGACGGAGAAGTGGCCCGTCCTCCACTACGGATCGATTCCCCGCTTTGATCCGGAGGGGTGGGACTTTCGCGTGTTCGGCGAAGTCGAGCGGCCCGTCCGCGTATCGTACGACGACTTTATGGTCCTGCCGAAGGTGATGGTGACCTGCGACATCCACTGCGTCACGGCCTGGTCCAAACTGGGCGTCAGCTTTGAGGGAGTCGCGGCCACGACCGTGTTGGACCTCGCCGGGGCGCGGCCGGCCGCGCGCTTCGTGATGGTCTACGCCGAGCAGGGGTATGAAACCAACCTGCCCCTGTCATACCTGCTGCGTGACGACGCGCTGTTTGCCTACCGTGCCGACGGGAACGATCTGACCGCCGAGCACGGGTGGCCGCTGCGGCTGGTTGTCCCGCCCCTGTACTTCTGGAAGAGCGCGAAGTGGGTCCGGGGAATCGAGTTGATGGCCAACGATCGACGGGGGTTCTGGGAGCGCAACGGCTACCACAGCCACGGCGATCCCTGGAAGGAAGAGCGCTACTCCAGCCCCTGGTAATCTAAAGCCGCGGCCGTCCGGTGTCGCGGTGGCCCCTGCGGAGCTCCTCGCGGGCCTTCCGCGCCAGCTCGATGTAGCGCTTGCGGATCTCCTCCAGCTCGTCCTCGGTCAGTTCCTCGAGATCGAGCAGCACGGTATGCGCCCCCTCGAACACGCGGATCAGTTCGTCGATCTTCAGCTGCAGCGCGATCGCGTCGCGGGTCTGCGTACCAAACGCCCCGGAGTGTCCCGCGGCATGTGCCGCCCACCGGGCGAACCGTGGAAACGTGCGTACGGCCCATCTACTTCTGTTGCTAGAATGTAAGCCGTGTCCGACGAGACCTCCGCCACCGTCGTCGCCGAGATTCCCCCGCGCGTCTCCGCGCTGGCACCGCTGCGGTACCGGAATTTCCGGCTGCTGTGGACGGGGCTGGTGGTCTCGAACACCGGGTCGTGGATGCAGTTTGTCGCCCTGGGATACCTGGTGGACCGGCTGACAGGTTCCCCCCTATACCTAGGACTGCTGGCGGGCGCCCAGGCCGTGCCCCGGCTGCTCTTCGCCCTCGTCGGCGGTACCACCGCGGATCGCGTCGACCGGCGGGGACTGCTCCTGGCCACGAACCTCCTGCTGATGATCTCGGCGACCGTGCTTGCGGTGCTGACCGCGACGCAGCGCATCCAGATCTGGCAGATCTTCGTGATCGCCGGACTGAATTCGCTCGTGCAGGCGTTCGACATGCCCGCCCGGCACTCGATGGTGCCGTCGCTGGTCGCCGAACATGAAGTCCTGACCGCCATCAGCCTGAATTCCGTCGCGTTCAACGGAGCCGGCATCATCGGGCCGTCGCTGGGCGGCGTCCTCATCGCCGCGGTCGGCGAATCCGGCGCATTCTTCGTCAACGCGGTGTCGTACTTCGCGGTGCTGACCGCGCTGCTCCTGATGTCGGTGCCCCGGCAGGAACGGGTCGGCCGCGTCCGCGTGTCAGAGGATTTTCGCGAGGGTCTGGCGCTGCTGCGGTACCATCCGCAGATCATCTGGCTGCTGGGCACGGTCGCGGTCCTCAGTTTCTTCGGCCGCCCGTACGTCCGGCTGATGCCGTCGTTCGCGCGCGAGGTGGTCCATGTCGGGGCCGAGGGTCTCGGTCTGCTCCAGTCGGCGCCGGGGATCGGCACCGTTGCGGCGCTGCTGGTCGTCGGGTGGTTGTCCTCCCGGCGGGGCAAGGGCGGCCTGCTGGGGATCGCCACGCTGACATTCGGCGCCGCCGTCGTGGCGTTCGGGATGATGCGGTGGTTCTGGCCCGCGCTGGTCACGCTGGTGGCGGTCGGGACGACGCAGGCGCTGGCGATGGCGTCCGCCAACACCCTGCTGCAGCTGACGGTCCCCACCCACGCGCGCGGCCGGGCGATGGGCCTGTACAGCATGGTCGCGTTCGGCGGATTCGCGCTGGGGAGCCTTCCGATCGGTGCGCTGGCCGACTATGTCGGCGTCGGCCCGGCTCTGTCCGCCGGCGGCCTCATCGTCGTGGTGATCTCGCTGGCCCTGCTGCGGCGGCTGAGACGCCTGGACTAACGGGAACCGGAAACCGGTAACCGGAAACCGTCATTGGATGGCGGCTACCGGCTACCGGCTTCCTGTTACCGTTAGGTTGGGTACCTTCCGAACGCGAGGGTGGCATTGATTCCCCCAAACCCGAACGAGTTGCTCACGACGTAGTCCACGCGCTGCCCGCGCCCGACATGGGGGATGTAGTCGAGGTCGCATTCCGGGTCGGGATCGTCCAGATTGATGGTCGGCGGCAGGTAGTCGTGGCGGAGCGCCAGCAGGCAGATCGCCGCTTCGATCGCCCCGGTCGCGCCCAGGGCATGGCCGTGCATCGCCTTGGTGCCGCTGACCGGCACGCGGTAGGCGTGTTCGTCCAGCACCGCCTTGATGGCCCTGGTCTCCGTGCCGTCGTTGAGCGGGGTCGAGCTGCCGTGGGCGTTGACGTAGCCCACCTGTTCCGCTTCCAATCCCGCTTCCCGCATCGCCAGCCGCATCGCACGCGCCGCCTGCATGCCCGACGGCAGCGGCGCGGTCATGTGGTAGGCGTCGTTGCTGGCGCCGTAACCGAGGATCTCCCCGTAGATGGGCGCATCTCGCCGCAGGGCACGGCCGAGCTCCTCCAAGACCAGGACCGCGCCGCCTTCGGCCATGACGAACCCGTCCCGGCCGCGGTCGAACGGACGGCAGGCCTGCTGGGGCGCGTCGTTGCGGGTGGACATGGCGCGGATCAGGTCAAATGCCCCGAAGATCAGCGGCGCCAGCGGGCACTCGATGCCGCCGGCCAGCATGACGTCGGCATGCCCCTCGCGGATCTCCCGGAACGCCGCCCCGATCGCAATCGCGCCGGAGCTGCAGGAATCAGAGTTGGCGCTGCTGGGCCCGGTCAGCCCGAGCTCGATCGCGATGTTGCATGAAGCGGCGCCGCTGAACACCGCGAGCGCCAGCGCGGGTTTGACGCGCCGGATGCCTTCCTTCAGGAAGATCGCGTGCTGCTCCTCGGCAAAGGCCCCGCCGCCCAGCGCCGCCCCGATGAAACAGCCGATCTGGTCCCGGTCCTCGTCTTCCAGCCGCAGCCGCGCGTCCTCGGCGGCCTGCCGCCCGGCCGCCACCGAGAACTGGGCGAACCGGTCCAGCCGGCGGACGCGTTTGGCATCCATGAAATCGGCCGGTTCGAAGTCGCGCACCTCCGCGGCGATCTGCGACGCGAATCCGGACGCGTCGAACCTGGCGATGTGGGAGACGGCGGATTCGCCGCGACGCATCCCTTCGTACAGACCCGCGGCCCCCGATCCGATCGGGGTGATCGCCCCGATGCCCGTCACGACTACCCGGCGTATTGCTGTCACGGTGTCACCTCGTCTCTCCCGTACGGACCTGGCCAGACGACGCTGCGGGATCGGATGACGTGCCTGCCAGGTTCGTACGGGATTCTGCCGCCCGCCGGACGGCACGCAGCGTCCGGCGGGCAATCCAGTCGATGAAGATCGGCCCGATGATCCGATCCGAGACCACCGGGCCGATCAGCGGCCACTGCAGCGCGAGTTCGTGCGTGATCCGCAACACCGCGGCCTGTCCGGCATCGCGGATGTCCCATGCCACGCGCATGCCGGTGGTGATTCCGCGGAGATGGGTGAACACGATGCGGCGGTCGCCGGGGAATCGTTCTTGGACCGCCGTCCACCGGCCCGGCCATCCCCGGATGTTCCCGGCCATCTCGAAGACCGTGCGGGTGTCGTCGCGCTCAAGGATCCGGCACCACCGGTATGCGGGATCCAGGGCCGGCCAGCGTTCGATGTCGACGCCGATCCCGAAGACCGCCGCGGGCGGTGCGTGGATGGTGGTTTCATGGACCGTATGCATCCCTCAACCACCCCGTGTCGTCATGGCCGATGTCCAACGAGCAATCGGGCGGCATAGACCGCGTTGAGGATGGCCGAGGGCGGCAGCAGATCGCCTGTTACCCCGACCAGCTTGCTGGCCAGATGTGGATGCGCGCTCAGGCGGCGAATCAGCCATGGAGTCAGGTGCTGCCGCAGTGCGAGGACCTGAAGCAGGCGGGCGGCGCGGAGTTGTGGTCCGAACGCGGCCCGCCGCCGGCGTCGGTAGGCATCGAGCCTGGCGGCGGTAGGTCCGCCGGCGGCCAGGGCCGCCGCCGCGGTCTCGCCGGCGAGCATCCCCGAGCGGAGCGCGAAGAAGATGCCCTGACCCGTCATTGGATCGACCTGCGCGGCGGCATCACCGGCCAGCATCACCCGTCCGGCGACCATGCGGTTGGTGCGGAATCCGATGGGGCCACTGGCGCGGAAGGGGCTTTCCCGCCGCGCACCCGACAGTTCATCGGCCAGCCGCGGGAACGATCGCAGTCCTTCGCGGAAGGCCTGCTCGGCGGACCGACGCGCCAACGCGTCCCGCGGCAGGGCCAGGCAGACGTTGGCGAGGCCGCCGGAAAAGCGCGCGACCCCGCCATACCGCCCCGCACCCAGGTGGAGTTCTCCCCGCGCTTGGCTCGTCGGACCGTCGAGTCCGGTGAAGTAGGCGCCGAGCGTGTAGCGGCGCGACGCCATACCCGCCAGCAGGCCGAGCTGGCGGACGATCGCCGAGTGCATGCCGTCGCAGACAATCGCCACTGCGGCCGTCAGCGGACGGGAGCCGCGGCGGGTCTGCACATTCACGCGTCCGGCGTCGATCTGAACATCGATCACCGGAGTGCCGTCGGCGACCTCGGACCCGGCTGCGGCCGCCGCGGCAACCAGTTCCGCATCCAGCACAAACCGGCGGAGCAGCAGGCCCTGACCGCCGGCGGGGAACCGCGGGTCGATCGTTGTGCCGTCCTGCGCCACGATGCGCATTCCCCCGATGGGCGAGGCGCCGGCGTGGAGCACCGGTGCAAGGCATCCGAGGTCGTCGAGGGCCTCGAGGGCTCCGGGGTCGCAGTAATCCCCGCAGGGTTTGTCGCGCGGGAACGTTGCCCGGTCGATCATGAGGACGCGGTACCCCCGGCGTCTGAGCGTGATTGCTGCGGCGCAGCCGGAAGGGCCCGCTCCTACGATGACGACATCGGCATCATGGCGCATAGGGGACGACTCCCCGTCATTCTACCCCGGGGCTTGCAACGGAAACGTAAAGTCATGCTACGGTCTGTGCAAGACGATGATCGCGGACGCGACGGGTCGCTCGCCGCCGTCTGACGGCTCGTTGACGATCCGGCCCCCGACCACCATGGTGGACGATCCACCGCCGTCAAGGTTCAGCGCTTCCACCGCGCCGAGGCGGATCATCAATCGCGCCAGTTCGTGCAGCGTCATGCCGGTATTCGCCCGGCTGCGCCCGTCGACGGTGACGAGCACCAGCTTGCCCGTGCGGGTGATCCCGACGGCGGTCCGCGGCGCGCGGCTGCGGAGCAGACTCGAGCTGAACCATTCCCACGAGAAGGGAATCTCCACCCGGCCGCCTTTCACCAGCCGCGGCCCGGCGCCCAGGGCGCTGATCACTTCCAGGTCGGGGCTGACGATCAGCGACAGGTTAAGCCGGTCGCCGACACGGATGTGATCGGTGATCAGGGCGGCGTCGCCGGCATTGACTCCCAAGACGTATCCGTCCGCGGGAATCAGAATCCGGCCGGCGGTGATGGCCTCGACGACGTTGTCGCGCACGACGGCCGCCATCCGCACCGGCGGCGTGAGCGGCCCGTAATACCGGGTGAACACGGCCGCACCCTGGGTGTGGGGCGGGCGGTTCACGCCCGAAATCCACAGCGTCGCGCCCCGTGCGGTCTTCAACCGGCCGGCAAACTCAAACGCCTGGATGCGGGCGTTGCCGTCGCGCCCGATCACAAACACCGAACGGCGCGGCAGCGGAGCGGACACCAGTTCCCCGTTGATGACCACCATCCCCAGCGGCCGTCCGGTGTCGGCGAAGAATCCCCCGTTGATCGCGGCGACCGCATCCGACCTGGTCGCGATCGTGCTGGTGACCTCCTTGCCGGTGACAGCGTTCCCGGCGAGGACGGGACGGATCTCCAGACCGCGCGCCCGCGGATCGACGCGCAGGACATGGACGGCCGTGGATCCGGCATCGGTGGCCACCCGCGATTTCTCATACGCGACGCTCGCCGGGAGAGGCGTCGTGGCCATCCACGGCGGGATGACGAGCACCGTCAGCTGGCGAGCGTCGGCGCTGACGAACGTCTTGTAGCGCGCCGGCCGTTTCAGGTAGATGCGCACCCGGGCGAGGTCACGGGTGATTTGTGCGGTGAGGACCGAGCGGACGTAGGTATGCTGCGGCGTCCTGGTACCCCACCAGGTGTGCCGGGCGCGCCAGACGTCGACGGTGATGCTGGAACCGGAGGACATCGTGCGGAAGTTGACCGGACCGTCGAAGCGGAGTGTGATCTTGCCGATCGGGCCGTCGGTCGACCAGGACACCCCAAGGATGCGCGTTGATACGTGCGCAGGCGCGGCGGCGGCAGCCCGGGGAAAGAGGAGTGCACCGATGGTGACGATTAGACTGATAGTAAGGGCGCTCGCCGTTCGCAACTGTCTCGCTCGAAACCCTCAGAAAAGAAAAGCGCCCCGGCCCACGAGCCAGGACGCGAGACGGAAGAGTGCAAGCCTCCGCCTTACCCGCGAAACCTTTCCAGGTGGGCCGGGGTCAGACTACGCATCGTCAGCCTCACCTCCTTTCTCTTCAGCCATCTGAAATGGCTGCGACGGGTGGAAGCGTAGCACTGGTCTCGGAATCTTGTCAATGGAAAACTGCGCCGCTGCCTCTCTCGACCCGGGAAATTCAGTCAGAGTACACTGCAGCGACAATATGTGACCACCGTCAGTGCGGTCCGATCCAGCGCCCATCAGAATACTGGTCAGCTGCGTAGGCGTTATGGGCACGGCACCGGAGCTCGATGTTGTCGGCGGTCGCCTTGCCGCCTGCCGCATAGGGCACCACGTGGTGAAACTCCAGGAACGCCCGCTCGGTGCAGCGACGGCCATTATGCGCCACGAATGCGCACTGGCCGTCGTCGCGTGCCCAGACCTTTCGCCTGACCTCAGCCGGAATGTGACGAGCGTGTGTGGCTGAACCTTGCCTGGCACGTGGGCGGTCCGTAGCAGCGATCTTCTCTCTTTCCAACTCCCTCACGAGCTGTTTCAGTGCCTTTGCGATTACTTCTCCCACGTCGCCATTAGGGATCTGATGCCGCAGCAGGTCATGCGTCTCCTCGGTAGCCGTGAATTGAATCTTGTAGCGATTCGGCGTTAGCGGGATCACGACGGGCCGCACAGGAGGTCGAATTACGAGAGAAGGGGACGCTGGCGGGCTGGCAGGAGCGGTATCGGCCGCAGTGTCCGGAGCTGCGGTGAACACGAGACTTGCGATATGGCTCGGAAGCTGGCGCACCGTCGAGGGAACTGAGACCTGCGGCCGCCGTCCCGCGACAAGTTTCTCCACATCACGCTTGCTCTTATGTCTGGCAGCCTCGAGAAGTTCGCGGTGGTTGGCTGGTGTAAGCTCCGGGACCAGCAGCCTCACTGTCGCCAGGGTCAAGGATCCATCCGAGAGCATCTCGAGTATGATCGGATACTCGCGAGCGGCGCGCGCGGCCTCGATGCGGTTAATGGCCGCGTATTCGGCCAAGTGGAGCACCTGGGTGCAGTAGCTGAACAGGGAGGAACAGCCCTCCCCGAGGTAGAGCCCGCGTTCTTCCAGCACGGCAAGGTGAGCGACAAGATCTGCCGTTGCCTCCCGCTCATGCTTCGCGAGGAGTTCGACCAGCGAAAGCAGTTCCCGATCCGAGAGTTGGGTGACATGTGAGAAAACGTCTGTGCTCATGGCACATATATAACATGGGATTTTCTGGCTTCTGGGAAGCCTCTAGTGGACAGCGGATGGATTGAATCTCTGCGGCGGGCAGCGCCCTTGAGAGAACCCGGCCTAGATGATCCTACGCCTCATGGTGTGTGTGATTGGACGAGGCCACGGAAACTCGGAGGCAACTTCTGAGAAACCTGTCAATGCCCCATCTGAGCTAATCCGCGAATTTTTCGTCAACTTGCCCCGGGGCAACTTGCGTTCGGTCCCTCAAACTGGCGACAGAACACCAGCAGGATCAGCTCCCGCCGGCGTAAGGTCTGTGCGGTGTCTGGATCAGGAGGCGGCGTGGCTGGTGAAGATTCGGATCTGGTCCCGCATCGCCGGGTAGGCTGTCATCAGCCGCTGCGGATCACCCAGTTCAACATCCGGCGGCTCGACCCCGGGCCATTCTGAGGTTCCCAGCAGCGCGAAACTGGCCCCGGGGTCCAGGCGCGAGACGTGGAAGGTCCCGCCCGGGATGAACAACTGCGGGCGCATGCCCGCCGTCAAGTCGGAGCCCACCGCTTTGACCGCGCTGGTCCCATCCGAATAGAGCAGCAGCACCTCCACGGGGTCGCCAAGGTAATGGTGATACATCTGGTCGGAGCGAATTCGGTGCAGGCGAATCTGCGCCTCCGGCGTGACCATGAAGTAGAGCACCGATCCGAATGGACGACCGCTCTCATAGCCGGCGGGGAGAGCGGCCTGCGGGATCTGCAGCTGGCTGCGATACGTTTCGGTCACAAACCCGCAGGTAGGATGCGGTTTGAGGCCGAGGGTGTCCATGATCTGCTGCGAGGTTGGATCCATTGAGAACCTCCCCGTCTTCCTGACTTCTACTTCCTTTCCTCATCACGTTCCCCTATGCCACGCCCAAGCGGCGGTGTGCTCAGGAGCGGCCACTCGCTCCGAGTCGGGCGGCTCGGATTCACTCGCAGGCCTCACGCTCCCTGAGGCGCTCGCCTGCCAAACGCGTCGGATGACTACGGACCTGAGTGGTTCTCGCCGCTCCCTGGCTGCGTGGCATCCCGCTCGCCACGGCCTGCGAGTTTTGTTGCCGCCCCTCCAATCTCCACTCGGGGCCGCCCCGAACCAAGATGCTTCCAGGTGTTGTTGCATGCCTGTCGAAAATTGCGGCGACCCCATGAATGTTCCGCGACTCGTGATCGCCGGCACCCACAGCGGCGCCGGCAAGACCTCCGTCGCCCTCGGTCTCATCGGCGCGCTGCGCCGCCGGGGCATCGCCGTCCAGCCGTTCAAGGTCGGTCCCGACTTCAACGATTCATCTCTGCTGACGGCCGCGGCAGGCCGGCCGTCCCGCAACCTCGATACCTGGATGCTCCCCAAGGCCACGGTCCTGGAACTGTTCGTGCGCGGTGCCGAGGGCGCGGACCTGGCCATTGCCGAAGGGGTCATGGGATTGTACGACGGGTATCGCGGCGGCAGCGATGAGGGCTCGACGGCCGACGTGGCCATGCTCCTTCACGCGCCCGTCGTGCTCGTCGTCGACGTGTCCGGATCGGTGCGCAGCGCGGCGGCAACGGCGCTGGGCTTCGTCGCGTTCGACCCCGCCGTGACGATTGCCGGCGTCATCGCCGACCGCGTCGGCGGCGAGCGGCATCTGGGCTGGCTGCGCGATGCGCTGGCCGGGGCCGGCATCCCGCTGCTCGGCGCGTTGCCGTGGGACGATCGCCTGACCCTGCCGGAGCGGCATCTGGGACTGGTGCCGGCGGCCGAGGGTGAGCCCACCGGCGCGCTCACGGCGCTGGCCGATGCCGCCGCGGCGCACATCGATATCGAGGCGATCGTCCGGCTGGCCCGCCAGGCGCCTCCCGTCGTCGTCCCTGGGCAGTCCGCCTTTCCGGCGATGACGCCGCCGCCGTCCGTGTCGATCGGCATCGCCCGCGACCGGGCGTTTCATTTCTACTACCAGGATGGTCTCGACCTGTTGGCCAGCCGCGGGGCGACGTTGACCCCGTTCAGCCCGCTGGACGATGCTCGGCTCCCCCCCACCGACGGCCTGTATCTGGGCGGAGGGTATCCGGAGCTCTACGCCGCGCGCCTGGCGGCCAACACCGGGATCCGCCGCCAGATCCTCGACGCCGTGTCCGACGGCATGCCCGTCTACGCGGAGTGCGGCGGCATGATGTACCTGGCGCGCGAACTCGTCGACGCGCAGGGGCGCGAGCACGCGATGGTCGGCGCGCTGCCTGTCTCCGTGCACGTCGGCCGCTCGCTGGCGGCGATCGGATATGTCACGCTCACCGCACACGCCGACACGCTGCTGCTGCGCGAGGGCGACGTCGTCCGCGGCCACGAGTTTCACGCTTCGACCGTGACGGCCCATGAACCGCTGCGTCTTGCGTTCCGGGTGGAGGAAGGCCGGGGCATGATCGACGGGCAGGACGGGGCGGCGGTGCATTCGCTGCTCGCGTCGTACACGCACCTGCACTTCGCCAGTAAACCGGTGATGGCAGAACGATTCGTCGACGCGTGCAGACGGTACAAGACGAAATGAAAATCCGCAACACGGTCGCCGCGATCGTCATCATCCTGATCCTCGCCGCGACGGCGTACGGCGCCCAGTGGCTGACCCTGCTCGGCTGGAACGCGGTGGTGCAGTACCCATCGCCATACGCGCGGCCGCTGCCCTTCGGTCCGGGGGGCCAGGCCATCGCCGAGCGGGTCGTCCTCGTGGTGGTGGACGGCCTGCGTGTCGATCGTGCTGAACAGCTGCCGGTGCTCAACAGGCTGCGCGCGCAGGGCGCGTCGGTGGTCTCGTGGACCGGTGAGCCGTCGCTATCCGATCCAGGATGGACGGCCATCGTCAGCGGAGCCTCTCCGGAAGTCAGCGGTGTGACGACCAACTGGTACGACGGGACGGTGGCCGTCGACACGCTCTTCGCCGCCGCCAAGCGGGCCGACCTTACCACGGCCGTCGCGGGCAGCCCGGGCTGGGCCGAGCTGTTCGGTCCGGCCCTCGATGAGCAGGTCCTGGTGGGCGACCCGCCGGGGGATGCACCGGCGGAGGCCCTCTACCGCGTGACCGCGGAAGTGGCCGACGGAGCGGCGGGCATCCTCCAGCGCGGCGATGCGCGGTTGGTCGTCGTGCACGTCCCCAGCGTCGATCTCGCCGGCCACCGCTTCGGCGGCGCGAGTGACGAATACGCTGCCGCCGCACGGCGGGCCGACGCCCACCTAGGCAGCCTGCTGCTGTCCGTGGACCTCACGCGCGATACGGTGATCGTGACGTCGGACCACGGGCACCTCGACAGAGGCGGTCACGGCGGGTGGGAGCCGGTGGTCAAGCGCACGCCGCTGGTGCTGGCGGGACGCGGGATCCGAGCGGCCTCCGACCTCGCCGACGTGCGCCAGATCGACATTGCGCCGACCATTGCCGTCCTCCTCGGGATCTCGATTCCGGCGCACAGCCAGGGCCGCCCGCTGGTGGAAGTCCTCGACGCGGACCCCGCCGCCTTTGGGCCGCGCTGGATCGAGCAGCAGCGGTTCTTCTACAGGGGAGCCGCCGGCGTGCTGGGCAGCGAGGGCCCGGCGAAGGTGGCCGCCGACCCGGAGAACGGCACCGCGCTGGCCGCCGGCGGCGCCGACTTCATCCTCGGCCTGTCCGATGACCTCGCCCGGACGTACTTCCTCGCCCGCGAGCAGCGTCTGACCGCCCAGCGCCGCCAGCGGCTGCCCGCCGCGGCGGCGGCGGCGGCCGTGCCGCTCATCGCGGTGATCTGGGTGCTCCGGCGGCGGCTGCTGGGGCCCGCGCTGGCCGGCGCGGCGGCGTTCTTCGTGATCGACTACGCGCTGTTCTTCGGCCGCGGCGGCACGTTCTCGTTGAGCATCTTCAACAGCGAAGCGCAGATTCTCGCGTTCTTCAACCAGCGGCTGATCGATGCATCGGTCGCCGCCGCGGTGGCCGGGTTGATCGCAGGGATGTTGGCGGCCCGGCGGGCCCCCGCCGACGCGTTCCTGGGTGCGCTGGGGACCGCCTGGCTCGCCGCGTACGTGATCGTCTTGCAGGTGGTCTACTTCTACTGGCAGTGGGACGTGCGGTTCACGTGGTACCTGCCCGACCTGCGGTTGGGGTTCAAGTACTATCTGGATCTGCTGATGCTCGTGCCGCTCGGATTTCTGGCGACACTCTACGGCGCGGTCGGTCTGCTCGGCCGGTGGCCGGTGCGCCTGGTCCTTAGCGCGCGTGCATCACGTCGTGCAGTTTCTTCAGAGCCTGCCCGTTCGTAATCACGAGGTCGGCCCCGGCGTCGAGCGCCCCCGTGCGGCGGACCTGATCGGTATGGCCGCAAAACCCGATGATGCGCACCTGGCCCCGCGCGGTGTCGTTCCGCAGGCTCCGGATCGCCTCGAGCGCGTCGAATTCGCGCGCGGTGAGGTTGACGATCGCCAGCCCGGGGGCCTGCATCCGCAGGGCGCCCACCGCCGCCGCCGCCGACGCGACGGTCGTGGCCGTGTGTCCCTGCTGCCAGAGCTGGTGTTGGAGGGCCGAGGCCGTCATCAGGTTGTCGTCGACGATGAGGACGTGCATCGATGCCGCGCCATCAGACCGGGTAGCCCATCGATTGCAGGGCCAGCCGGCCATCGTCGTTGAGGCGCTCGGGGCTCCACGGCGGGCTCCAGACAAACTCAACCTTCACGGCTTCGGCGCCGACGGACTGGAGCTTGTTTTCGATTTCCGCCGCGATCGCCGGGCCGATCGGGCAGCCCATGGCCGTCAGCGTCATCGTGATGGCGACGTCCTGCCCCTGCACGTCGAGGTCGTAGATTAGCCCCAGGTCCCAGATGTTCACGGGGATTTCCGGATCGAAGATCGTGCTGAGGACGCCGATGACCTGCTCGCGGGAGAGGGTGTCTTCCGTTTCCATTGAAGTGGCACTCATATTCTTAGTGTAGCGCATGGAGGAAGTGATTTTGCGATTGCGCTGGCGCCTCATCCTGATCATCGTCTTCGTGCTGCTCTTCATCCTCGCCCCGACGCTGGCCCGGTGGTATACAGACTGGCTGTGGTTCGGCGAACTGGGCTACCGCCGGGTCTTCTGGATCCCGCTGCTGTCACGCATCGGCGTGACGCTGGTGACCGGGGGGGTGCTGTTCGCGCTGCTCTACGTCAATCTCCGGCTGGTCCTGGGTCCAGGCCCGGGTGGAGACACGATCGACCTGGAAGCCGTCCGCGGTCCTTCGCCAGGCCCGGGCCGCGGCCGCCGGGCGTACCGGCTGCCCCGCGGCGGGCCGTCGTCCACCCTGCTGGCGGGGCTCGGGCTGGTCGCGTTCATCTCCGGCGTCGCCGCGTCAGCGCGGTGGCCGATGTTCCAGCAGTTCGTGCACGCGCGCCCGTTTGACGCCCTCGACCCCATCTTCAACCGCGAGATCGGCTTCTTCGTGTTCCGGCTGCCCGTCTACCAGTTCATCGAGTCGTGGTTGTTCGGCTGGCTGGTCGTGATCTTCGTCGCGGCGGCCGCGGTGTACTCGCTGCGGTATTCGTCGCTGATGTTCCGCGGGTCGTGGGCCCTGCCGGACCGGGTCCGCGTCCACCTCAGCGTCCTCGCCGGGGTCATCCTCCTCGTCCGCGGCTGGGGGTTCTGGCTCGACGGCTTTGGCATCGAGTACTCTCCGGCGGGAGCAATCTACGGCGCCACGTACACCGACGTGCACGCGGTGCTCCCCATGCTGCGCCTGCTGACCGTCCTGTTTGCGATCAGCGGCCTGCTGATGTTCGCCAACGTCCGGCGGCGGACGCTGGGCCTGGTGATCGGGACGCTCGTGGTGATCGCCGCGGCGTGGGGGCTGGGTCTGGGCGTCTATCCGCGATTTGTCCAGCAGTTCCGGGTCTCGCCCAATGAACTGACCGTCGAGACGCCGTACATCCGCCACGGCATCGCGGCCACGCTGCGCGCGTTTGGGCTGGACCGCGTCCGCGAGCAGACGTTTGAGACCGAACCGCTCACCCCGGCGGTGCTCGCCCGCAACCGGCCCACGATCGAGGACCTGCGGCTGTGGGACTACCGCCCGCTGCTGTCGGCCTACCGCCAGCTGCAGACGCTGCGGCCGTACTACACGTTCCTCGACGTCGACATCGACCGCTATCAGATCGGCGGGCGCACGCGGCAGGTGATGCTGGCCGCCCGGGAGATGGAGGCCTCCCGGCTCAGCGCGCAGGCCCGGACGTGGGTCAACGAGCACCTGGTGTTCACGCATGGGTACGGGCTGGTGATGAGTCCGGTCAACCGGATCTCCGAAGAAGGGATGCCCGAGTTCTACCTCAAGGACATCCCCCCGGTGTCGCCGGTGGACCTGGTGGTGACGCGCCCGCAGATCTATTTTGGCGAGGCGACCGACACCTACGTGGTCGTGGACACGCGCGTCCAGGAATTGGACTACCCGAAAGGCGACGACAACGTGTACGGCACGTATCAAGGCCGGGCCGGCATCCGGCTGCACTCGCTGGCCCGGGCGGCGTTTGCCTACCGGTTCGCGGATCTCCGGCTGCTGCTGAGCACCGACATCACCGCATCCAGCCGGATGCTGTTCGCCCGCGGCCTGACCACGCGCGTCAGGCGCCTGGCGCCGTTTTTGGCCTACGATCAGGACCCGTACGTCGTGCTCGTCGACGGACGGCTGGTCTGGATCATCGATGCCTACACCGTGTCCAACCGCTACCCGTACTCCACCCCGGCGCCGGCGCCGGCGGGCAGTCCGTCCGGTTTAGACGGGGGGCCGCTCGCGGGTATCAACTATATCCGCAACTCGGTCAAAGTGGTCATCGACGCCTACGACGGCACGGTCGATTTCTACCTCGTGGATCCGGCGGATCCCATCGCCGCGAGCTTCTCGTCAATCTTCCCGGAGCTGTTCAAGCCCGCGGCGGCGATGCCGCCGGCCATCCGGGCGCATCTCCGGTACCCGGTGGACATGTACGAGGTCCAATCACGCGTCTACGCGACGTTCCACATGCGCGATCCCCGCGTGTACTACAACCGCGAGGACCCCTGGGCGATCCCCACCGAGCTGTTCGCCAACGACACCGTGCTCGTCGAGCCGTACTATGTGACGATGCGCCTGGAAGGCGGCACCGCCCCCGAGTTCGCGCTGATCCTGCCGTTTACGCCGGCCAACCGCGACAACATGGTGGCCTGGATGGCCGCCCGCAACGACGCTCCGCACTATGGGGAACTCATCGTGTACCGGTTCCCCAAGGACCGGCTGGCCTTCGGGCCGATGCAGGTAGAGGCGCGGATCAACCAGGATCCGGTCATCAGCCAGCAGCTGACGCTGTGGAACCAGGAAGGCTCGCGCGTCATCCGGGGGAACCTGCTCGTGATCCCGATGGAGCGCGCGCTGCTGTACGTCGAGCCGTTGTTCCTGCAGGCCGAACGCAGCCAGCTGCCGGAACTCCGGCGCGTGATCCTTGCCAGCGGCCCGCGGATTGTCATGGCCGAGACGGCGGAGGCCGGTCTGCCCCGCCTGACCGGACCGTCGCCTCCCGGTGTGCCCACTCCGCCGGGGACCCCACCGGCGGGCCCCGTCTCAGGTTCGCAGCGCGAGTTGATCGCCCAGGCCGTGGAGACCTACGAGCGCGCGCAGCAGTTACTGCGGCAGGGAGACCTGGCCGGCTATGCGCGCGAGATCGAACGGTTGGGCGAGATCCTGCGGCGGCTACGCGAAACCACACCGTGACGGAAGCCGACAGCAGGTTACCGTCTGTACGTCGCGCGTTTCACTGTGTCGCGGTCGATCCGGTCCTCGAGCACGCGAAACCCCAGCCCCGGCGCCGTCGGCACCGTGACCGTGCCGTCGGCATTCAGCCGCACGGGTGGGTCGATGATGTCCTCGTGGAAGTAGCGATCGCTGGCGGACAGATCGGCGGGCAGCGTGAAGTTCGGTAGCGACGCCAGCGCGATGTTGGCGGCCCGGCCGATGCCGGTTTCCAGCAGGCCGCCGCACCACACCGGGACGCCGGCGCGCCGGGCGAGGTCATGGGTGGCGACGCCGGCCGTCAGCCCGCTCATCCGGGCGGCCTTGATGTTGATCACCCGGCAGCTGCCGAGCGCGATCGCCTTGCGCGCATCGTCCGGTGTGACAATCGATTCGTCCAGACAGATCGGCGTCCGCAGTTGGGCCTGCAGCGCCGCGTGGTCGATGATGTCGTCTTCGGCCAGCGGCTGCTCGATCAGCAGGAGGTCGAACCCGTCCATTCGCCGGAATACGTCGGCCTGGTCCAGCGTGTAGGCGGAGTTCGCGTCGACCTGGAGCCGGATGTCCCCGAACGCGCGCCGCACCTCGGCCACGACGTCGGCGTCCCAGCCCGGCTTGATCTTGATCTTGATGCGCTGGTAGCCCCGGGCCAGGAACTCCCGAATCCGGTTCAGCAGGCGCTCGACGGACGGTTCGATCCCCAGGCTGACGCCGGCGGCGACGGCGCCGCGGGTGCCGCCCAGCGCGGTCGACAGGGAGATGCCGTCGGCCTGGCAGTGCAGATCCCACAGCGCGGCCTCCACGCCGGCTTTGGCCATGTGATGACGCCGGAGGGAGGCCACGATCGGCGGGAACGCGCGCGGGTGCGGCACATCCTGCTCGAACAGTCTGGGGAGGATGAACTCCTCGAGGACGTGCCAGGCGGTGCCGACAGTTTCTTCATTATATAGAGGCGCGGCGCCGGCCGGGACTTCCCCCCACCCCCGCCGGCCGTCCCCGGCCGTGAGGGCGATGAGGAGGCAGACTTTCGTCTCTTCTCGCCCGAAGCTGGTCTCAAACGGAAAGACCAGCGGAAGCTCGACCTGGTGGACCTCCGCGCTAACGATGCGCATGGGGGGCGGATCGCGGCCGGAGGACGTAGCTCGAGCCGGCGAAGTCCACGACTTCGTACCCGCGGCCGAAGTATTCGAGGAAGCGGTCGCGCACCGCGCGCCGGACGGCGTGGGCGCGGGCGGGATCGGCTGCTTTGAGCGCGCCGAAGTCCTCGGGGATCTCCACGCGCGCCGGTCCGCCGCCGGCGTCGGCCGGTTCCCCGCGCATCCGGGCGTCCACTGACGGCTCGCGGATCCACCAGTCCACTTCCAGGCGGTCGCTGGCCGTGCCGCGGTTGATCGCGTCCCGCATCACCCCGTAGTAGTTGACGTAGTACCGCGACGCCACGGCGCCGAGCTTGTGGTGGTTGAAGGACGCGTTCACGCGCTGGAGCGGATCGAAGGTCCAGATGATGCGGGTGAAGCCGCGCGCGAGCGCTTCCTCGCGCTGCGCGCGCTTGAGGGCAAAGCCGCCGCCGCGGCCGCGGTAATCGTCCCGCAGTCCGGTCATGTGCGAGCAGAGCAGGGGTCCACCGTCCCGCATTCCGACGAACGCGTAGGAGAAGCCGGCCAGCGTCCCGTCGGGCGCAAACGCGCCGAGCACGAAGCCGCCGGCCGAGGCCGCGGCGCGCAGGTGATGGACCGGTACCACGTCAAGGTCGGTCATCTCCCATACCGCACGCTGCATGTGTTCAATGGCGGCGAACCCCTCGAGGTCGTCAATCAACCGGATCGTCAGGTCGCTCATCGCGGAAATTTTTTTTGCAAGATGGCGGTCATCGAGCAGGAGATTGCGCCGAAGATGTCGCATGTTGTTTTACTCAAACGCGCGTTGACACGATGACGCGCGGTCGGGTGCACCAAACGCACCCGCGCACCGGCCGGCGATCCACTTCGGTGCGCGATCAACAGCGCGGATGCGCGAAGGGGGGATTGCAGTGGCGAAGAAGAAGGCCAAGAAGAAGCGGTAACGAACCGACGAGCGGTTCGCTCGTCCGCGGC
>Ga0209640_10000333_pt1 | contig 35794 bp, 31 predicted proteins | sample RifCSP10_1_FD_184018 | JGI IMG/M metagenome (GOLD analysis project Ga0209640, IMG submission 184018) | Soil microbial communities from Rifle, Colorado - Rifle CSP2_sed 10_1 (SPAdes) (version 2) | ecosystem: Environmental > Terrestrial > Deep subsurface > Rock core/Sediment | place: Rifle... | reverse complement strand
GATGGCGAACACCGCGATCTGCTCCTCGACCAGGGCCGCGGCGACATCGTCCTGCGTGGACAGGGGATTGCTGGCGCACAGGCGGATCTGTGCGCCGCCCGCGGCCAGCGCGCGCATCAGGTGAGCCGTCTCCGTGGTGACGTGGAGGCAGGCGGCAATCCGGATCTCCCGCAGCGGGTGTTCACGCGCGAACCGGTCCTGAATCTGGCGCAGGACCGGCATCTCTGCCCCCGCCCACTCGATCCGCTGTCGCCCCTTGCTGACTAAGCTGAGGTCCTTGACGTGGTGATCCAGCGGCGTCACTCGATAAAGTCCTTCAGCCGCTTGGACCGTGAGGGGTGGCGGAGCTTGCGGAGCGCCTTAGCCTCGATCTGGCGGATGCGCTCGCGCGTCACCCCGAACTCGCGGCCGACTTCTTCCAGGGTGCGGGGGCGGCCGTCGTCGAGGCCGAAGCGCAGCTTCAGCACCTTGCGTTCGCGCGGCGTGAGCGTGTCGAGCACGTCCTCGAGTTGCTCCTTCAGCATCGTGAACGAAGCCGCTTCCGCCGGGGCGAGGGCATCCACGTCTTCGATGAAGTCGCCGAGGTGGCTGTCCTCCTCCTCGCCGATCGGCGTCTCCAGCGAAATCGGTTCCTGCGCGATCTTCATGATCTCGCGGACCCGCTCCACCGGCAGGGCCATCGCCTCAGCGATTTCCTCCGGCGTGGGCTCGCGCCCCAGGTCCTGGAGCAGCGTGCGCGAGATGCGGATCAGCTTGTTGATCGTCTCGACCATGTGGACGGGGATGCGGATCGTCCGGGCCTGATCGGCCAGCGCCCGGGTGATCGCCTGCCGGATCCACCAGGTGGCGTACGTGCTGAATTTGAAGCCCTTGCGCCAGTCAAACTTCTCGACCGCGCGGATCAGCCCGAGGTTGCCCTCCTGGATCAGATCGAGGAACAGCATCCCGCGGCCGACGTACTTCTTGGCGATCGACACGACCAGGCGCAGGTTGGCCTCGATGAGCCGGCGCTTGGCCTCCTCTTCGCCCTTCTCCATGCGCTGGGCGAGTTCGACTTCCAGCTCCGGGGACAGCAGGGAGACCTTGCCGATCTCCTTGAGGTACATCCGGACCGGGTCATCGATCGCCACGCCCTCGGCTTCGCGCGGCTCTTCATCCTCTTTGGCCTTGCCCTCGGCCTCCTTGGCGTCCTCGACGACGTCGATCCCCTGTTCGAGCAGCGCGGAGTACACCCGGTCGATCAGCTCGATGTTCTGCTCCGCCTCGGGAAAGTGCTCGAGGATCTCATCGTGGGTCAGATAGCCCCGCTTCTTGCCCAGTTCGACCAGGGCTTTCAGGTCCGCGGGCATCTCCTCGGTTGTCGGGGGCGGGTTCTGCGCCGCCTTTTTCTTGGCCATGGTCGTCACCTCCCTTCCGGGAGGTCTGTGGTGCCAACTAGTTTTAGATACTGCATTTGCAGCTGCCGAACCTTCTGGTCATCGCCCGCCGCCTGCGCGTCCCGGATCTCCCTGGCCAGCGTCTCCCGGCGCAGGGCGGCGGGTGCGCGCTCTGCCAGGTACGCGATCGCGTCGGCGAGCACCTTCTCCTTGTCTTTTTCCTCGACCGTCGTTTCCTCGAACAGCATCCTCAGGAACAGAGCCTGCTCCTTCTCATTTAGACGTTCCTGGAGGCGCCCAGATTCCTCACCCGGCGCGACAAACAGGGCTTCGACGAGGCCGCGGTGCGCCGGGTCGGAGAAGTCCCCCGGGTCTAACTTTGAGGCCACCTGAGCGCGGACCTCGGGTTCATGGACCATCAGGCGAAGGAGCAGAATCTCGGCACGACTCCTTGCAATCTCGGCACTCCCTTCAGTTATGACCACCGAGGGGTCAACAGTCATCGCCCGCGATGTGGCGGGGGCCGGAGAGACGGTCACGCTGGGATGTTCCGGTGTTCTGCTCCGCGACCGGGCCTTCAAGCGCTGGCGAATCGCGTCCTCCCGCAGCCCAAACCGCTCCGCCAGGGCCCGCACGTATTCGGCCTGCCGCACGGGGTTCGTCACCGCGGTCAGGGCGGGCAGGAGGTCGTCGACGATCTTGACCTTGCCTTCCACGGTCGCGGCGTCGTGGCGCCTGGCGGCCATGGCCACCTGGTAGTCAAACACCGGCAGCGCGCCGGCGAGCAGCGCCCGAAATGCGTCGGCGCCGTCGGCGCGGATGAAGGCGTCGGGATCCCCCGACGGGAGCACGACGACGCGCACGGGCAACTCCACCTCGTCGAACAGGGCCATGGCACGCTCCGCGGCCGCCATGCCGGCCGCGTCGGCATCGTACACGAGCACGGCCCGGCCCGCGAACCGCTTCATCAACAGGACCTGCTCCACCGACAGGGCCGTCCCCAGGGACGCTACCACGTTGTGGATCCCGAACTGGTGACAGGTCACCGCGTCGATGTTCCCCTCGACGACCACGATCTCGTCGGCCTGCCGGATGGCGTCCCGGGCCAGGACCAGCGCGTACAGCGTCTTGCCCTTCGAGAACGCCGCGGTCTCTTTCGAGTTGAGATACTTCGGCTGCCCGTCGGGATCGAGCGTCCGGCCTCCGAATGCGACCACCCGGTCCTGGAGGTCGGTAATCGGAAACATCAACCGGTGGCGGAACAGGTCATAGTATCCTTCCCCGCGCTGCCGGGGCTGGATGAGCCCGGCCCGCTCGAGGAGCGCAGACTGGTGACCTTTCCGCGTCAGCGTGGTGCGCAGCGCGTCCCATTCCGCCGGCGCGTACCCCAGCCCGAAGCGCTCGGCGGTCGCCCCATCAATGCCGCGCCGTGTCAGGTAGTCCCGCGCCGGCGTGCCGATGCGCGGTTCGTGCAGCTGCTCCCGAAAGAACGCCGCGGCCGCCTTCAACGCCCGGAGCATCTGTTCCCGCTCGGATGCGCGCCGGCTCTCTTCCGGCGTCCGCTCGAGGCGTACCCCCGCACGACGGGCAAGTTCTTGGACGGCCTCCGGGAACGTGAGGTTTGCCGTCTGCATCACAAAATCGAACGCCGTGCCTCCTCTCAAACATCCGAAACAGTGCCACAGGCCCTTATCTCGATCGACATGGAACGATGGGGTCTTCTCCTGGTGGAACGGGCACAGACCCTTGTAGTACTTGCCGGCCTTCTTCAACGCCACGTGGGCGGAAACGAGGTCGACGAGGTCCACCTTCCGACGGATCTCGTCTTTCAGATCAGGTGTGAGGAAACTCCGCATCGACAACGAGCACCGCAAAGGGCCCTATCTCCGCTCGAGATAAGGCCCCTCCTTACGCCTTTGAGAGATTCGCGGCCAGTTCGAGATGTGTTCGGCGCCAGGATTCGTGGTCCTGCCGAACCCTAACGACCCCCGATGGGCTGATATTCCGCCTCCCTGGCTACCGGGACGCGGCCTCCGCTTTTTGCTGCTTGGCGCTGGCGACGAGCCTGTCGGCGATGTGCGGGGGGACTTCCTCATAGTGGGAGAACGCCATCTCAAACGTCCCCCGTCCCCCGGTCATCGACCGCAGATCCGACGCGTAGCGCAGGATTTCGGCCTGCGGCACCTGGGCCCGCACGACGGTCGTGCCGTTTCCCTGCGGTTCCATTCCCTGGATGCGGCCTCGCTTGGCGTTGAGGTCGCCGATGACGTCCCCCATCTGATCCTCGGGCACAAATACCTGCAGGTCCATGATCGGCTCGAGCAGGACCAGTCCGGCGGCCGTCGCCGCCTCCCGGAATGCCATCGAACCGGCGATCTGAAAGGCGATGTCGGAGCTGTCCACGTCGTGGTACTTCCCGTCGTAGAGGATGACCCGGACGTCGACCACCGGGGCGCCGGCCAACACCCCTTCCCCCGTCGCCTTCCGCACGCCTTTCTCCACCGAGGGGATGAACTGGTTGGGGATCGCGGCGCCGAAGATCTTGTCGACGAACTCGAATCCGGACCCGCGCGCCAGCGGCTCGATCTCGACGAAACAGACGCCGTACTGCCCGCGGCCGCCCGTTTGCTTCACGTATCGGCCCTGGGCCTTGCCTTTGCCCCGCACCGTTTCCCGGAAGGGAACTTTCGGCAGCGCCAGCGCCACGTCGACGCTGAACTTCCGGCGCAGGCGGTCCGCCATGATCTCCAGGTGGGACTCGCCCATGCCCGAAATTACGGTCTGCCTGAGCTCGGCATCGCGGCGCACGTGAAAGGTGGGGTCTTCCTCGGTTAACCGCTGCAGGGACGAACCCATCTTGTCCTCGTCGCCCTTGCTCTTGGGTTCGACGGCCATCGAGATCACTGGCTGGGGAAACTCCACCGACGGAAGGACGACGGGATGGTCCTTTGCGGCCAGCGTGTCGCCGGTCGAGGTCTCGGTCAGTTTGGCGACCGCGCCCAGGTCGCCGGCGGTGACCTGCCCGGCGGGTTCCTGGTGCTTGCCGCGGACGAAATACACGTGGCCGATGCGTTCGGGCTTCTGCTTGCTCGCGTTGACGACGGCCGAATCCGCCTTCATCGTGCCCGAGTACACGCGGAAGTAGGAGAGTTTTCCGACGTAGGGGTCGGCGACGGTCTTGAACACCAGCGCGGCCAGGTGGCCGGCCTCATCCGGGCGGAGTGGCGGCTCGGCCTTCTCGGCGGCTTCCACCGGACTTGGGAGCAGTGCCACGACCGCGTCGAGAATCGGAGAAATTCCGATGAGTTTCGTCGCCGCCGCGCACAACACCGGCACGAGCGTTCCGGCCTTGACCCCGGCGTGCAGCCCCCGGGTCAGTTCGTCCTGGGTCAGCTCGCCGGTCTCCAGGTACTTCTCGACCAGCGCGTCGTCAGTTTCCGCCGCGGCCTCCATCAACCGTTCCCGCGCCGCCTGCGCGGCTGGGGCCAGGTCCGCGGGCACGTCCACCGGACTCACCTGCCCACCGGCAAAGCTGTAGGCCTTCATCTCCAGCAGGTCGACCACACCGCTGAAGCCCGCCTCCGTGCCGATCGGGATCTGCAGCGGGGCCACCGTACTCCCGAACCTGGCCCGCAGCGAGTCCAGCGCCTGCTCGAAATTCGCGTTTTCGCGGTCCAGCCGGTTGACGACGACCATCCGGCTGACGCCCGCCCGGTCGGCCTGCGTCCACGCCACCTCCGTCTGCACCTGTACGCCCGACACCGCGTCGACGACGACGACGGCGCCGTCGGCCGCGCGCAGCGCGCCGACGACCTCACCGACGAAGTCGGGATAACCGGGCGCATCGATCACGTTGATCTTGTGGTCCTTCCACTCCAGCGGCGCGAGGGCGGCATTGATGGTGTGTTTCCGCCGCTGCTCTTCAGGGTCGAAATCGGTCGTCGACGTGCCGTCGTCAACCTTTCCCAGCCGGTCCGTCGCCTTGGCCACGAACAGCATCGCCTCCACCAGCGAGGTCTTGCCGGTGCTGCCGTGGCCGACCACGGCGACATTCCTGATGTGGTCCGCAGCGTAGGGTTTCACTCGTACCCCCCCCGACGATTGGTGTAAGAGTCTCTTCCACCTCTAGTAGCCCATCTCCTTATCGACCACGTTCAGCAAGGACCGCCCATCCAGAAAGCGGCGCAGGTTCTCCGCGACCAGCGCGGTCACGCGGTCGAAGTACACGGGTGTGGAGCCGGCGACGTGGGGCGTCACGATCACGTTCGGCATGTCGTACAGCGGGCTGTCTGCCGGCAGCGGCTCGTGGACAAACACGTCCAGCGCGGCCCCCGCGATGCGCCCGCCCCCCAGCGCGGCGAGCAGCGCAGCCTCGTCGACGATGGCGCCCCGGCCGATGTTGACGAAGACGGCGGAAGGTTTCATCGCCGCGAATTCACCCTCCCCGATCAGACCGCGGGTGGCAGGGGTCAGCGGGAGGGCCACCACGACATAGTCGGACTCTCTCAGCACGTCGCGGAGCCGCTCGGGCGAATAGACTCGCTCGACGCCCGGCACGGGGGCAGGCTGCCGCTTCGTGCCGATCACACGCATCTCGAACACGGCGGCGGCACGGGCGAGATCCCGCCCGATGGCCCCAAGCCCGAGGATGCCCAGCGTCTTCCCCCGGAGTTCCTCACCGGCCACCGCGGCGTGATCCCACCGGTGGGCCAGCTGGAGGCGCACGGCGATGTGTAATCGGCGGGCAAACGCAAGAATCACGCCGAACACGTGCTCCACCATCGCGCGGTGGATGCCGCTGCTGTCGGTGAGGATGACGTCGCCGTCAATGATGGGCGATACCAGGAGCCGTTCCACGCCGGCGCCGCTGGAATGCACCCACCGCAGCCGCGGGGCACGGGCGAGGACGTCCTCGGGTATGCTCCATCCCACCATGACCGCGGCCTGAGGAATCAAGTCACGCGCTTGCTGGACATCGGTCACGCGCACCGCCCGCACGCGGGGGTCGACGGCCTGGAGCTGGGCGAGGTGGCGATCCTCCAAACGGGTGAAGACGAGGACGAGGATGTCGTCAGGAGGCTGCGTCACGGAGCCTCGTCACGACCAGGTCGCGGTCCAACGATGCCAGCAGCCATCCCGCCTGGGGTCCGGACTCTTTGCCCAGAAAGACCTGATAGAGGGCGCCGAACGCGTCTTTCGGCGGCAGCCCCATCTCGTTCTTGAGCGTGTGGATCGCGGCCTGGAGCGAGTCCCCGTCGGGCCGGCCGTCGGCGACGATGTCGGCGAGGCGGCCGAGAAACCGGCGCTGCGCCCCGGAGAGCACGACCAGCGGCAGCGAGGGCTGCACCTCGAACCGGTACGATGCCGGCGCGTGCGTCTGCAGCCATCGCCGCGCATCGGCCGCGCGCAGGGCGAGTTCCTCGCGGTCGGCGTCGGTCAGCGGCGCGCCTTTCTCGTCGGCCGCCGCCCGGACGAGGTCGACGTTCGGCATCTGGATCAGGTGGGCGACTTTCGTAAACCGCATTCGGTACGCGTGGGGCTGCTCGCCGTTGGTGCGCGCATAGTAGAACGTGCGCGCATAGTCGCGAATCGTCTCCGATTCCGCCGGCGACGACGCCTGTGCCTCGCCGAAATACGCCGCCGCCGCCCGATCGTAGTCATCGTACAGCGTGGGGATGGCCTCACCGCCGGGATCGAAGTTGATCTGCTGCCGGAACAGCGGGCGGACGATCAGGAAGCGCGCCAGGTCCGGACGCAGCAGCGCTGCCAGATCTGTCGCCCGGGTCCCCAGCCCCGTACTGCTGGCCATCTTGCGCCCGCCCGTGAGAAAGTACTCGTAGGCGATGGCGTAGGGCGTCGGATAGTCAAACACGCGTTCCACCATGGCGCTGGCGCGGTCGTGGCTGCCCCCTTTCGTCATGTGGTCCTTGCCGGCGCCCTCAACCGACACGCCCAGGATCTTCCATTTGGCCGCCCACTCCACGATGTACTGGAGTTTGCTCCCGCCGTCGAACGGCGACCGGGCCCCGCGGTGGCCGCACCCGGCCGCCCAGGTCACCTTGTCGGCGCGGCATTCGTACGAGACTACGCGGCCATCCCACCCCGTGACGACGGTCGTCCCAACCCGGCCGCAGTGCTCGCAGACGACCTGCACGGGATGACGCTCGGCCTTGCGGCTGCCGCTGATTTCACGGTCAATCTGGATCAGTTCATCCGCGCGGTCCAGCGCGGTGCGGATGGCGTCATTGAACCGCCCGGATGTGTACATCTCGCTGGTCCAGTACTGGGCCGGGCGGACGCCAAACCGATTGAACACGCCGGCGAATTCCAACGCGTAATGCCGGGCAAAACTCATCCCGTCGCCGGCCGGCGAGGGGACCTCCGACAGCGGCATCCCCAGATAGCGGCGAAACTCCGGCGGGGCGATGGCCGGGATCGAGTCCAGCGGGTCGTAATCGTCGAAGCCGTAGATGAACTCCACATCCCGGCCGGCATCCTGCAGCCCGCGGGCCACCGAGTCGTGCAGGATGACCCCGCGCAGGGACCCCATGTGGACCGGTCCGGAGGGGCTCCAGGCATCGTTGATCACGTACCGGTCAGACGGCCGGGACGCCAGAATCTCGTCGACGATGACGTCAACCCACATCCGAATCCTCCCAATGTCCCCAAACTTCACACTCTACCCAATCGAAGACCTTGGCAATAGCCACAAGCGTACGACACCCCACGTGCGTCATGCAGATCGAGTAGATTGGGGAGATCGGGTAGATGGAGGAGATTGGATGAGGCGTTCGCGCACGTCGCCGACGAGGAAGAATGAGCCCGTAATCACAACGACGTCATCGGGGCCCGCCAGCGCGAGCGCGCGATCCACCGCGGCGAAGCGGTCCGGGATCACCTCCACGGCCGCGGCGTAGCGGGCCGCCTCGGCGGCGAGCGCCTCTGCCGGCAGCGGCCGTACGTGCTGAGGGGTCGTCGCGATCACGGTCTCGGCCAGGGGAGCCACCAGACTGGTCGACGCGCGGTGGTCGTGCGTGGCGACCATGCCGATCACCAGAATGATCCGGCGGCCGGGGAACAATGCTTCGAGCGCATGGCGCAGGGCGCCGATCGATGCGGGATTGTGCGCGACATCCAGCACGACGGCGGGCCGTTCCCGAATCACCTCGATCCGGGCCGGCCAGCGCAGGGACGCGAACCCTTCGCGGACGGCCCCGGTGAAGTACGGGAACCCCCGCCCGGACAGGACGTCGGCGGCCGCCACCGCGGTAGCCGCATTGACGAGCTGGTGCGCTCCGACGAGGGGGAGCATGAGTTCGCCGTAGTCTCGCGACGGCCCGCGCAGCCGGAACGTCTGTCCGTGGAGCGACGCGTTCACCTGGCCCCACTGCATGACCTCGTCGGCCACCACGAGCGTCGCCTGTTGAGCGTTGCAGACGTCAATGACTTCGGCCAGGGCCTCCGGGGCCTGCGGCGAGCTCACGACGAGCCCATGCGGCCGGATGATACCGGCCTTTTCGCGCGTAATCGATTCCAGCGTTCTCCCCAGCACCTCCATGTGGTCGAAGCTCACCGGCGTGAGCACGGAGAGGATCGGCTCGGCGACGTTGGTCGCATCCAGCCGGCCGCCCAACCCTACTTCCATGATGGCCAAGTCGACGGCGCGGGAGGCGAAGTAGTCAAACGCCAGCGCCACGGACACCTCAAAGTACGTCGGGAGTCCCAGCGGCTGAGACCGCATCGCCTCGACATGGGGCCGGATGCGCTCGACCCGCTCGGCCAGGCTCTCAGGAGCAATCAAGATGCTGTTGATGCGAATCCGCTCACGATAGTCCAGCAGGTGCGGCTTCGTGTACAACCCCACCGTACGGCCCGCGGCCTCCAAGATGGAGGCGAGCATGACCGCGGTGGAGCCTTTCCCTTTCGTGCCGGCGACGAGGACCGTCCGCACGCGGCGGTGCGGCTCTCCCAGACGGGACAGGAGGGTCTCCATCCGCTTGAGCCGGCGCTCGTCGTACCCGACGGCCGGTGCTCCGCCGCGTTCGAGGAGACCGAACACGAATGCCAGGGCGTCGTCGTACGTCATCGGATACGGATCATCGCGTCAGCGGAACGCGCATGAGGCCGGCGGCCGCCTGGACGGTGTTCTTCAGCAGCATGGCGATCGTCATCGGGCCGACGCCGCCGGGCACGGGAGTGATCCACCCCGCGACCTCCGACACCGAGGCGAAGTCGACGTCTCCGCGCAGCTTGCCGCCGACTCGGCTGATCCCGACATCGATCACCGCAGCGCCTGGTTTCACCATGTCGCCTGTGACCAGACCGGGGCGGCCCGCCGCCGCCACCAGGATGTCCGCGCGGCGCGTGTGCGCCGCCAGGTCGCGGGTACGCGTGTGGCACCAGGTGACGGTCGCATGCGCCTGCAGCAGCAGCACGGCGGTCGGCTTCCCGACGATCAGGCTCCGGCCGATGACGACCGCCTCTTGCCCCGCCGGATCGATTTCCGCGTGCCGCAGGAGCAGCATGATGCCCGCCGGAGTGCAGGGGAGCAGGTTCGGGCGGCCGGCGAACAGCGCGGCCAGGTTGTCCGGACCCAGCCCATCCACATCTTTGCGGGGATCCAGCCGCGCAAACACACGGGCAGGACTGATCTGCGGCGGCATCGGCTGTTGAGGCAGGATGCCGTGGACGTCCGGCCTCGCGTTGAGCTCGTCGATGAGCGTGAGCACGGCTTCTTCGGTCACATCGGCGGACAGGTGGTAGGTTTCAGAGCGGATACCGGTGCGTCCCGCGGCTTCGGCCTTCCGCCGCACGTACAGGGCGGAGCCGGGGTCCTCGCCGACGAGAATGGCGGCGAGTCCCGGAGAGAGGCCGGCGCGGGCGGTCACCTCCGCCGCCTGCGCGGCGACCTCGGCTTCGACCGTCGCCGCGATGGCCCGTCCGTCAAGAAGCACCGCAGTCATACCATCATGATAAGGCCCGGCACGGCCTGACCGTGCCGGGACCCCACCCCACGACTCCGCCCGACCCGAGTTACGGGTTCAGCGTGAACGGATTGCTGTCCGGACTGCGGTTCCGCCGTCCGACGAAGATCTTGTCTTGAATCTTCCCTCCGGACCGGCCATCGATTTCGACGTAGAATGTCACCGGTGTTCCAGGCAGGGTTCTCAGATTGAACCCGTCGAGGTCGCCCTTGCCTGTTGCGACCAGACGGAACCCGACGCGGTCGCCGAACCGCGAGACGATGTCCACGTTGCCCTCGAGCGCCTCTCGGCCCAGGCCGAGCAGCCCCTGCCGAAACTGCACCCACCCGCTGTACGTGTGGTAGCCCTTCTTGGTCGTGGCACGGACCCGCCACACCCCGCCGCCGTCATACCAGATCCACAGGGCTACCTGCCCCGTCGAATCGTACCCACTGGGCCGCCCGTTGGGGTCGATGCGCACTTGGCCGCTCACGGCGGTGGCGATCATCACCAACATGACGGACAGCAGGACTGCCAGCACACGCTTCATCGCCTCACCTCACCCGTTGGAATCGACCTGCGAGTTCGTGCTGAGGTCAAGAGCGTTTCCGTGGTGCCGCCTGCGCATTCGGCCCATCGACAACGGCGCCGGGCAGACTCCGGATGGCCCTCGCTTCCCGGCTGGGGAGCCCGAATACCCACTCCAGAACCTTCAACTCCCCCTGGGCAAGTTTGATGTCTTCCACCGAATTGGTCTGCTGCGGCGACCCGAGGCGCTGGAAAATGTCCTGCCGGTACTGCTCAATCAGCGCTTCCACCAGGCGCCACAGGTCCTCTCCATCGACTCCACTCAGGGACGGCCGGCCGGCGACGCCACCCCCGCCGCCGTTGACCTCTGACCCCGTGGACGAATCTTCGGGCCGTTCCGCGCTGGAGTACCGCTGTGCATACGTGTCAGGCAGGCCGGCTGGAATCTGACGACGCGGTGACGCCGGCAGCGACGGTATCGGACGCTCAGGCACCGGCAGCGGGATGATGTTACCCTCCGCGTCCAGTGTCAGCCCTCTGGCGGCGAGCTGGTCTTTGATGCTGTCTTCCCAAGCGGCTGTCTTTTCCTCCCGCGGCGCGGTGTCCGCCGCCGTCGGTCCGGTGGGGACCAGCGTGCCGACGCCCTGCTCAACGATGCCGCCCGACACCGCCGGCTCAGCGAATACGAGAGAACTGCGGCGGTTGATCGCGCTCAAGATGGCCTTGGCGACGGTCCCGGCGTGGTCGTCAGTCAGCGGGGCTATCCCCCAGAGAGGATGCAGCTGCGTGGGGGTACGGAGGTCCACTCTCGCATACATGACGTCCGGAGCTTTCATGATCCTTCCCAGCGTAAGTCCAACTTCGGAGCGGAGAAATTGTGCGGCCGCATTCAGTGTGGCTTCTGCCACCACCGAGAGTTGGTCTTTCATCGTCGCACTCCAGCTGGCCTGACCGACGACCTGCCGATCGTCAATGGCCAGTTCGACCGTCGCCTCTGTTCCCGATGGCGCCACGTACACGCTTTTCAGTACCAGACGCTTGTCCATAAGCTCGCCCCCTCCTAAGAGTGGCGTCTCCAATGCTTCACCGGCGCCCGGTTCGGACTCCTGCTGAGAACGCGGTGGCTGGAGTGAGATCGGGATGAGGACAACAGGCGACCGCCGGGTAGCGATCACCTCCATCGGACGCGGACCCGCGTGGGAGCGTTAGTTGGCGAACACGAGAGAGCTGCGGCGGTTAATTGCGCTCAGCACCGCCCTGGCCACGGACCCCGGAACGTCCTCGGCCAGCGGCGCGATTCCCCACAGCGGTGCTGTTTCTTTCGGACTGCGGAAATTCACTTTCGCATAGACAACATCAGGAGCTTTCATGATCTTCTCGAGCGAGAGGTCGATGTTAGAGGGAAGGAATTTCGTCACTGCCTTGACCGTCGCTTCTCCAACCACGGCCAGGTTGTTCTCGGATGTGGCAGTGGGCCCCGTGTGATGCCCGACGGCCTCGCGATTGTCGAGGGTGAGTTCGACCGTCGCCTCCGCCCCGCGAAACGACGGTTCCACCAAGACATGCTTCAATATCAGTCGCTTGTCCATGTTGCCGCGGCTCCTCGCCAGCAAGGTTATCCTCTCTTTCACTAATGCCCCATTCCCGGTCCTTCAGACATGATCGGGGCACACGTACAAACCTGGGAAGGGGTGGTCGGTCTGAAGGAGTTGAGTTTCGCGAGACTCCTGCCTAGTGCTGCTGGGGGGCTCCCGGGAACTGACCGGGCGGGTGCTCACCAGCGCTCGTGACCCTCCTGGAGATCACCAAGACGGTGAGCGCCCCGACCAGGAAGACCTCGGCCATTCATGGCGGCTCGGACATGGTGGCATTCCGGTCGCAGCCCGCAGCCGGTTGTTTGAGGCAGATCGCCGAGCTTGTTGGCTCGCCTGGAGGACTCGGGGGGGGTGCCCGCCTGTGATTGAGTGGCGTGCAGAAAGGGGGTTCTCACGAGGCTGGGCATGGAAGATGTATTCGTGTGGATGGGACTGGGCCGCAAAGGTCCGAAGAGAGCTGGAGAAAGCCTTGAGGCCGGTCGGCGGGCGCCCGCGGTCCGCCGCACTCAACGCGACCGCAGGCTACCGGTGACGCGTTCTCCGTCTGGCTACGCCCTTCGGCGCTGGGGTGCGCGGCCTTCTCCGGCGCTTCCCGGTGTTGGGACGTCCGGTCGCGGGCGCGCGCCTGCGTGCGGTGAGCCGGCCGGGCGGCACTGGTTCGGGCGGAGGCGGGGCCTCAGCGTCGCCCACGGCCCGGCTCGAAGGGAGGATGGTTCGGCAGAGAAGACCGGCGTTCGCCAGCACCTCCGCCGCCGCCCGGAGGGCGCCTGCCGCATCCTCCGCCCAGACGACGAGCCTCGTCGGGAGCACGTAGCGTCGCTCCCGGTAAATCGCCGGCGGGTTCACGGTCGTCCGCACGACCTCGGGTCGAGAGCGGCGTGCCGACTCGATCTGGTCCATCACACGGGCAATATCTGCCCCTGTGGGGAACGCCGGCATCTCGCATTCTGCGAGGATCTCAAACGGTTTGCCGTCCATGACTATCCTCCCGGAACCTGAACCGCCCAGCTCACTGACACGGAGGGCGCCGGTGAGTCGCTGCCCCGTTCATGGTATACGACCGCGCCGCAGCATGCACCAGGTCCCGGCTGATGCGGGGCCGCAATCTTGATGCTCCCGCTCAACTATGCTGCGGCCGGGCTTCGGCTTCACCCGTACTGCACGCTCGCCCCGCGTATCGGAGTGCTGCGAGAATTCAACTTCCTGGCCCGCTTCCAGCGTCTTGTAGCCCGGCATCTGAATCTCTGATCAGTACACGAAATAGTCCTTGCCGTCTTCCCCCGCAACGAACCCGTAGCCCTTCTTCGGATCAAACCACTTGACGCGGCCCTGCACGATCAGCACCTCTCACGCCGGGCGCCCCGCTAATGGAGGAGCTCCGGAACCAGGAACAGTCCGTTCGCACCTCTCGCGGCATCCTGCCAGGGGCGCGCTCTATGCGGCCCTCGGGTCGCGAGGGGCCTCTGCCGACTGCCATGGGGACGCGGCAACATTGGACGCCCAGTAGAGGCGCGTGCCAGGCGTGAGCGCTCGGACACACAGGGGTTGGGTCGGTTCGGCCACGATCAGGTCATTCGCCGACGCCATCCGCGCGCGAGCGCCATGGCGGGCGTCCACGCAACCCTCGAGCACATAGACGTAGATGTCCTCTTCGGCCCTCAGATCGACCCGCGCCCCAGGCTGGAGGTGGGCAATGTTGAGGTCGTACGTGTGATACTCGTCGCGGACCGCGAATCGCCGAATCCTCACGTCGCTCGTGTCCGGGTCCGGAGAGGCCGACCAGACCTCCGCCGCGCCCAGCTTCGCGCCGGTGAGCTGCAGGGCGGGCAGCCACACACTCATACCGACAGGGAACTTGAGGGTGAACGTCCGCCCCGGATGTGCTCCCCGATTGGCCAGGGTATGATACGTGTGGGGATGGAAGTGGAAGAGCTGTCCATCCTCCACGCTCAGCGTGTGGATGTCCCCGGCAGCGTAGCGCCCGACAAACCGAACGTCCAGCGCAAGGGTGTACTCGTCGACGGTGTGCGCATGCCAGATCTGCTCGTAGCCCGGTGGCGTGAAGGCCACGACCACGGAGGGCCCCTCGTCATTCCGCGTGTGGCGATGGAGCCCAAATCCCTTCCGCTTCTCTCTTCGACCGGCACGGTTGAGCACATGGCGATCCGGGATCTCGTGGGATCTGATGACATGCAGCGGTCCCCGGGCCAGAAGGACGGGGTTTTCCCGCAGCACTTCCTCGGCCAGCGCCCGGACCGCCGTGAGCTCGGGAGACCAGGCAGCCCCATCGGCGGCATTGATCAACTCCAACTGCAGCCGCTGACAGGCCTCGTTGATCCGGTTGGCGCGAGCAAGCCTCCGGGCCGACGCCTGCGCGGTGACCTGGCCGGGGGCCAGGACCTGCTGCTCCTCGCGAATCCGCCGTAGCAGGTCCGTCTGTCTCACCAGCAGATCGACTCGCGCCTCGACCGAGCGGGTCTCAGCTCCAACGACCACGGCGCCCATCCCCCTTTGCGCGGTCTCCCGACAGCTCACCCATGCTGGTCCTTGCGTTCCGCGTCCCGTTCTGTGGGCTGCCCCAGACGGCCTGATAGAAATGACGAGGCCCGGAGAAGGTCTCCGGGCCGTCCAGCAGCACCCGATTCCCCTCTCTCGACGCCTACGGGGTTAGCTGACGGGCTCGGACCGAGATTACCCTACTCGCGAGCTTCGCGAGATTCGCCCCCGAAACTGGATCCCCCGCTCTCCGCACAAGCCACGCGGAGATTCGGCTAGACACTCCGGCGCGCAGACAAGAGGAACTGGCCTCGGCGGTCAGTCCCTCTGCCAATACCAAATGCGCCTGTGTGGATTGCTCATTTGAGTCTATTCGGGTCGGATGCCAGGACTCCTCCCACTACCGGTCATGGCACATGCAACGACATGCTCCGCCTGGCGAGCCTGATCCCCTGCTCACGTCCTTCCCAGGAACTTGCGTCGGCCCACGACCCGGCCCCTGCGTTACGGCGGAGGGGGACCACGACGGAAGCGAGGCGTGGACTCGATACCCCGCGACTTGACCGGGGCACACAGATCAAACGAAGCAGAGCATGCGTGCAACAAGCCTCGCGCAATGTGGAGCGGGGAACGGGAATCGAACCCGCATAACCAGCTTGGAAGGCTGGAGCTCTACCATTGAGCTATCCCCGCTCACTACTCACGGAGCCCTTCGACTCGCCAGAACGTGGCCGAAGGCCATGAGCGAGCCCCGCGTTTGGCGGGGTGAGTCGAATGGTGGGCGGGGAAGGATTCGAACCTCCGAAGGCATTCAGCCGGCAGATCTACAGTCTGCTCCCTTTGTCCGCTCAGGAACCCGCCCACGTGCCGTCGTTTATTATACGGCGGTCGCGTGCGACCCGTCCATTCTCCGTCTGCTAGGCCAGGGGCATCCAGGGCAGCACGTCGCGGTACTGTTCGAGAGTCGGCCACGCCAGGAAGAATCCGGCCAGTGCGAATCCCGTGAAGATGCTGTGCCAGGTTCGGTCCCCCGACATCCAAAAGATGATAGCGGCAAACGCGACCGGCGTCAGAGGCATCACCACGATGACCAACCAGTTCAGGGCAATCACGGTGATCAATTCATCGATCGACTTCGGAGCGGACTGCCTGATTCTGACTCGGGACTGGCGCTTGAAGAACAGGATGACGGCAAGTTCAAACATGGATGCCAGCAGCCAGACCCACGGAGCGATCGGGGAAAGTTCGGTGCCGTGTGGCGTGATCAGGAATGGAAGCACCAACCCGACGGCCAGGGCGGCAATCAGGCCGACCAGCCACAGGGTTCGAACAAGCCGCCACAGTCCGCGCGGAGACACGGTGCCGGGCGGCGCGTGGGGTTCGGGCTGCATGCGGGGGCTGTTCGGCTGACCCCGCCGAGTCCCTGCGCAAGGCGCAGAGGTGGCGGAGCCACAGCGCCCAATGTACCATACTCACAATGCCGGAGTGGACCCCCGACACCCAAGTAGAGAACCCGCAGGAGCCCCGCGTCCAAGGGATTCAGACGCGCTGGCTGCAGGACGTGTACGCCCTGCACCAAGAACCTCGCCGCCGATATCCCGCGTCCCGATACCTTCACCCCGCAGACGCTCGCGCAGTACAAGCAGGGCGTGCTGGACAACCCGGGGCACCTCGATGAGGCGCACTTCATGGTCAAGGACGGGCCCCGCTACATCGCCGAAAGTTTCCTGTTCAAAAGCGCCGAGTTGTCGGACGTCTTGTACCAGGGCTTGACCGCCACGCGGCGGGAGTACCGCGGTCGCGGAATCGCGTTCGGGGTGAAACTCTATACCATCGCGTTCGCCCGGCAGTGCGGCGCCCGCGAGATCCGGACGTGGAACGACACGCTCAATGGGCCGATGCTGCACGTCAACACCAAGCTCGGCTTCGCGCGCCAGCCGGCTTGGATCACCTTCGAAAAGCGGCTCCCGGTTATCTCCGGCGACTGAACCAGAACGCGGCCCAGGCCGCCGCCAGGAGCGCCGCGACGGCGATCCGGTTGACATTGACGACGGGCTGGACTTTCAGCGCCCCGTCGGTGATTTCCAGAAACGCGACCGGTTCAATGCGCGCACCGCCGCCCCCGCCGCCGCCGGCCGAGGGCTCTTTGCCCTCCTCGGTCTTCGGGCTCTGCCCGCCGCCCATGCCGAACCCATAGGACACCGACGCGAGCGGGATGATCGTGCGGCCATTCACGTGCATCGGCTCTCCGACGACCGTCTTCACGGTCGCCTTGGACTGCATGTCTGCGAACCGCTTCATCAAGTCATCAAGAAACATGGGGTGCCTCCTCGAAATCTTCCCAGTCTACCCAATCTTCCCGATCTACTCAATCTTTACGACTACTTTCGTCTTCAGCGTCTGCCACCTTCGATTTCCGATTGGGTGGATCGGGGAGAGTGGGGAGATCGTGTTCAGTTCGGCAGGACAGATTCGAGGCACGGGTAAATCAGACACGACCCGATGATGAAACCGATGACCTCCGCCCTGCCGCGGCCGGCCGACGATCCGTGGGAGATGGCACTGCGCCAGTTCTACCGGGCGTGCGAGCACATCCCGATGAAGCGCGGCATCCGGGAGTACCTCGCCCACCCGCAGCGCGAACTCACCGTCAATTTCCCGGTGGAGATGGAGGACGGCACGGTGCGTGTGTTCACCGGGTACCGCGTTCACCACAGCATGGTACTCGGACCGACGAAAGGCGGGATCCGCTACGGCCCGCAGGTGCACCTGAACGAAGTCCGGGCGCTGGCGATGTGGATGACCTGGAAGTGCGCGCTCATGCACCTGCCGTACGGCGGCGCGAAAGGCGGGGTGGCGTGCGATCCGCGCGCGCTGTCCCCGCGGGAACTGGAGCGGCTGACCCGCCGCTATGCGACTGAGATTTCCATCATCGTCGGACCCGACCGCGATATCCCCGCACCCGACATCGGCACCAATGACCAGATCATGGCCTGGTTCATGGACACGATCAGCATGCATGCCGGCCACTCCGTCGCCGCGGCGGTAACGGGCAAGCCCATCTCCATCGGCGGATCGGCCGGCCGGCGCGAGGCCACGGGCCGCGGCGTGATGATCGCGGCGCGGGAGGCGGCTCGGGTGCGCGGCCTGCCGTTTGCCGGCGCCCGCGTCGCGGTCCAGGGCTTCGGCAACGTGGGGGCCACCGCCGCCTACCTCATGCACGACCGGGGCTGCCGGATCGTCGCGGTCAGCGACATCTACGGCGGCATCTACAATCCCGAGGGCTTCGACCCCCGCGCCGTCCTCCGGCACGTGAGGGCGACCGGAGGCGTCGGTGGCTTCCCGCACACGACGCCGGTCTCCAATGCCGCCCTCCTGGAGATCCCCTGTGACTTCCTCGTCCCGGCGGCGATCGAAGGGCAGATCACACGGGACAACGCCGCCCGCCTCAAGGCGCAGATCGTCGTCGAAGGCGCCAACGGTCCCACCACACCGGAAGCGGATGAGATCCTCGAAGAGCGCGGCGTGCTGATCGTCCCGGACATCCTCGCCAATGCCGGCGGCGTGATCGTGTCCTACTTCGAATGGGTGCAGGACCTGCAGTCGCTGTTCTGGACGGAGGCGGAGATCAACGAACGGCTGGAGCGCATCATGGTGCGGAGTTTCGACGGCGTCGTCGGCATGGCGAAGGACCGCGAGGTCGACCTGCGCACCGCGGCCCTGATCTTTGCCGTCCGCCGGGTGGCCGACGCCGTGCTGACGAGGGGGATTTATCCCTAGGGCCGCAGCGCCACCTTGAACGCCTGCGACTCGGCCTTCCCCATTGCAGTGGTCAGCGCCGCCGCATAGTCGTTGAGCGGGAACCGGTGGGTAACCAGCGGCGATGGATCGAGACGGCCGCGCTCGATCCACTCCAGGACCAGATCCATCGTGCGGACGCGGCGTCCTTCGTATGACTCCACACCGTAGATGTAACTCCCGAGCACGCGCAGCTCATTCAGCCAGATCGGCGTCCAGTCGACTCCGCGCGGCAGCGCCGCGACGCCGAGCAAGATCATCGTACCGCCGGGTCGTGTCCACCACAGCGCATCCGCGATACTGCGGCCACTACCAACGCACTCCACCGTGACGTCCGCCCCGCCGCCGATCGGCACGCGGTGCCCGAAGATCGGCCGGTGCAATTTCGCGCCCAGCAGTTCCGACAGCGCCTCATAGTGCCCATCGCCCCGCCGCAGCCCTACCGTCTCGTCCGCACCCAACTGCCGGGCCATGCGTTCCTGGAACGGGTACTTCGCGAGCACTACGATCCGTACCGGCGTCCCCAACGCCCGGAGCACGGCGACCACCGATTGCCCAATAACCCCTCCCCCGACAACGAGTACCGTCTGCCCGGACAGCGGTGGAACCCGAAGAAACGGATGGAGAGCGACCGCGAGAGGCTCAACCATCAGGGCGCGTTCATCGGACACGGCATCGGGGACGGGAAAGACCTGGGATCTGTGGGCGACAAACGTCTCTCCCCAACTGCCGCCCGTATCCCGGCAAAAACCGATGCTGAGACCGGGGCTGATGTGCCCTTCCGTGTAACGGAGACAGATGTTGTAGTTCCCCGCCGCACAGTTGGCGCAGGGCGGGTCGATCCCCCGCGCGGCGCAGGGCAGCGTGGGTTCCACCGTCACCCGCAGGCCGGCGGCAAGATCGCGCACACCCCGCCCAACCTCGACAATCGTCCCCACGTTCTCATGGCCGAGGACGCATGGAAACGACGTCACGACGGACGCGGCCGGACTGCCGGTGAGGTGGATGGTGGAGAGATCGCTGCCGCACACGCCGCCTAGCGTGACACCGACCCGGACCCAGTCGTCCCCAGGTAGCGGGGGATCCGGGAGGTCCCGGTACTGCAGCGGCGCCAGCGGTCCCCACAGCGCGCTCCGGGAAACCGCCGACAGCGCTCTCGTCGCGAGGTACCGCGGGATGGTCGGATCAAAGACGAGAGCTTTCAATCCGTAATCGCTTTCGGCTCAGGACATCGGGACCTGGCGGATGAAACCGCGTTCCAGCCGGTCGAAGATGTCCGACAGCCTCGGCCCGGTGATGGTGAGGCCGTGGTTCTTGAGGCCGACGACCGTCCGACCGGGCGCCGATGCGGTGCGGACTACGTCGGCGACGGCCTGCGCCAGCTGGATCGTCCCGCAGGGGTAGTTGATCGTCGTCGACGAGATGTTCTCCATCCACGCGTGCACGTGGACGATCGCGCCGACCTGCGGATGCTCGGTGTAGATCATCCAGTGCTCGATGGCATCAACGGAGACCCGCCGCGGCTTGATGTCCGGAGGCACCGACAGCAAGATCACGTTGCGCTCGGCATCGAAGCCCTTGACCATCAGCATGTCTCGCCCGATCACCTTCATGTTGGACTTGTCGACGCCGCTGGCGCTCATCCAGAAGCGCGCCGCATCCTTGCGCACGCTCAGGTTGCCATAGCTGAGACCGCCGATGCCATAGAGCCGTTCGATATGCCGGAGGTCTCGTTCGTCGAGCAGCTCGTGGATCGGAAAGGGCGCGGGCAGCAGGTCGAGGGCGTCGAGGCGCTTGCCGGCCTCCGCCAGCTGTGCGGTCAACTCGTCACCGTTCCACAGTGCCGGTTCCAGGTCGGGATCGAACTGGTTGTCGATGACGAGCTGCGACGATGCCAGCGGGTACAGCCGCTTGTAGATGTACTCGAAATACTCCTGGTCGCTCAACTCCGGGATCGCGTAGTAGCCCTGCTCCAGCGTGACGAAGTACGTGTGCACCGCTTCGGCATCGCGGACGAGGTAGAGGCAGAGGTTGGCCAGGGAGCGGACCAGGAGCGGGTAGGCCTGTTTGAGGACGTTTTCGGGCTTCTGATCGGTCACGGCGATAGACAGGACGAACACGGCTTTCGCTTTCCGGCGGTACGGTCGCGGGTGGTCGACGTCGATGCAGTTGATCACCAGACGCAGGTCGTCGGCGGTCTCAGGATCCTCGGCGTGGGTGTGGCCGTGGCGGGCGAACACCTCCTTCAACCCGCGCACAACCCGCGCGAGGATCGGGTCGTCATAGGAGCCCACGATGGCGAACTTCATCGGCGCCTCCCTCTCCGAGTCCCGCGCCCCGCGTGCCCGGTCCTGAGTCTCATCCCGGGCCCAGCACTCAGGAACCAGGACTCGGAACACTCGGAGCGTATGATAGCATTCCTGAAATTACCCAAGGATCCCCTGCGCGTGGTGTCCGCGCAGCAGCCGGCCCTCGGCGAATCGCGACAGGCGAAACATCGACACATCGATGGGCGGTTGTTCGCCGAGAATCTGTGCGGCGAGCACTTCGCCCAGTGCGGGACTGAGCTTGAACCCATGGCCGCTGAACCCCGCGGCAATGAACAGGCCGTCGATCCCCTTGACAGGCCCGAGCATCGGCTGCCAGTCCGGCGTCACGTCATACAGGCTGGCATAGCCGCCGCGGACATCCGCCTGCGCGGCCTGGGGGAAGCGCCGTGCCCACATGCTCCCGACACGCTCCACGTAATCGAAGTCGACCCGGCGGCGGTACGCGTCGGCCGACACGATTTCTTCGGCCTCTTCCTCGAGGACACCGGCGAGCACGGTCCCGCCGGCCTCGGGCCTGGAGAAGAGCCCCTGGATGAGGTCTTCCACCACAAAGCGCAATTGCCCGAAGTCCGGCGGCGGCGCCAGCTGGACGACCTGTTCCCGCGCGGCAACGATGGGCACGGCGACGCCCACCGGCGCCAGCAGCGGTGGACTCCACGGACCCGCCGCCACCAGGACCGCGGACGTCTCGACATACCCCCGCGAGGTCGTCACCCCGCGGACGGCACCGCCGCGCACGTCGATGCCGGACACGGCGGTCGTCTCCCAGACGTCGGCCCCGTCCCGGCGCGCGGCGGAGGCGAACCCGGCGGCGGTGGCGTACCCGTCGGCGAATCCGGAATCCGGTTCCCACGCCGCGCCGGCCACGTCGTCTGTGGCCAGACGAGGATCGAGGGCGGCCACGCCGTCGGCGGTCAACACCTCCGCGCGGATGCCGAGCCGGCGCTGCAGCGCGACGTTGTCGCGCAGCGTTGCCATCTGCGGTTCCGACACAAGCAGGAGAAACCCGATCCGCGCGAAGTCTGCGGTGCTGCCGGTGAGCTGTTCGAAGGTCGAAAACAGCTCCAGACTCCGGTGCGCCATCGCCACGAGCGGTTCGAAGGAATAGTGCAGGCGTATGATGCCAATGGACTTGGAGGTGGGTCCGGCGCCGACGGTGTCCCGTTCGACCAGCAGGACACGCCGCCGACCGGATTCGTCGCGAAACCGCCGGGCGAGCTGGAATGCGACGCTCGTGCCGGTCGACCCGCCGCCGATCACGACCACGTCGGCCCGCACGATCGGCGCCGGCCCGTGCTCAGCTTTCATCGTGGAGGGGCAGCCGCGCCAGCACCGTCGTCCCGAAACCCGGGGCCGACAGGACCTGCAGGGACCCGCCGACCAGCTGCGACCGCTCGCGCATTCCGGCCAGGCCGAGCGTCCGCCGTCCGGCCTGCGGGGCATCGGCGTCGAACCCCACCCCGTCGTCTCGGACCATGACCTGCAGCACCTCTCCCCTGCGGCCCACGCGGATTTCCACCTTCTTCGCTTTGGCGTGGCGCAACACGTTGGTGATCGACTCCTGGACGATCCGGAACGCGGCCGTCTCAATCTCCCCAGAGAGGCGGGTCGTGAGGTCGCTGAGCTGCAGGTCGATCTGCAGTCCGGCCGGGCGCACGTGCGTGTCGATGTACGCGCGGATCGCCGGGCCCAGCCCGAGTTCATCCAGCGTCGGCGGTCGAAGCTCGTAGACGAGCTTGCGCAGTTCCTCCAGCCCCTGCTGGGCCAGCCCGTACAGTTTGCGGAGGGACGCGGCCAGCGCTTTGTCTTTGGGGTCGGCCTGCGCCGCCAGGTGGTCGAGCTGGATCATCAGCGCTGACATCAGCTGGCCGCCCTGGTCGTGAAAGTCGCGGGCAATCCGGCCGCGCTCTTCTTCCTGGGCGACGAGGAGCCGCTGCATCAGATCGCGGGCCGTCTGCTCCTGGTCGCGGACTCGCTCGAACAGCCGCGCGCGCTGAATCGTGACCGCAAGTTCGTGGCCGATGGATTCGAGCATGTCGAGCTCCTCAGGCGAGAACGTCCGCCCCCGCTCCAGCAGGAGGTTGAGGATGCCGACGGTCTCATCCTGGGCAATGAGGGGAACCGAGGCATGCCAGTGCGATTCCGGCTGCCTGGGCAGCGCCTGCTCCAGCCGCAGGCACTGGATGAGGTTGATCGCTTCGGTCAGCTCGCCGTCGCGCAGCATCTGATTGCATCGGCAGTCCCCGGACATGCGTCGTTTGCCGGCGACGGCGAGGGCACCGGGCAGGTTCACGTCGGCGGCCAGACGGAACGTGGACGTCTCGGCCTCGTAGAGGAAGATCCAGCCGGCGCGGACGTCCAGGAGGTCGACGACGCGGTGCAGGGCGCCGTCGAGAGCCTCGCGCAGTGTGAACGACCGGTTGAGGATCTCCGCGATGCTGCGGAAGATCCCCATCTGCCGGTTCGCGCTGAGGGTCACGTCGGAGTCCACGCCCTGTCCGTGTTCGTCGATGGACGACAATCTCCTATAAGGGGCGGGCTCGGGGGCGGTCCCGAGCAGAACCGCCGCCGAGTATGGAGGCTGGGGCTACGGGCCGTACTTCTGATACCAGGTGGAATCAGGCGCGGCGAGATCGGCGAGACGCGGCGCATACTTCTTCCACCAGGGCCGCCCATATTCGCCGGCGACGTCGGAGAGCCGCCGCATCCGGTCCGCGCCCGTCGTCTGCAGCCAGCGCCTCCGCTCATCTCGGTCCGTGAAGCGCAGAGCATCTTCCCACACCGCCCGGCCTCCGAGGAATCCCGACGCCCCGGCGCGGCAGGCCGCCTCCACCCAGCGAACAAACTCTTCAAACGTCGCTCCCCCGCTGAGCAGCACCCACGGAATGGGCGTGGCACCGTCCAGGGCCCGGCACACGTCCTCCCACTGCGCGGGGGGCAGACCGCGGCCCGGAAACTCTACCTTTAAGATATCCGGTCCCAGCGGGACCAGGTCGGCCGCCGACCGGCTGACGAGGTCTGCGCGCCGGCCCTCGAGGCTTTCCGATGCGCGTTCGGACGGTGACGCCGCGTACAACAGCGGCTCCAGCACAAACGGCAGGTCCTCCGCGGACGCGGCGGCGCCGACCGTGCGGACGACGGCCCGCTGCTGCGCCGCCGAGCCTTCGTGGTCGGGACGGTAGTACAAGAGCAGCTTGACGGCTGCGGCCCCCATCCGTTTGATCTTCGCCACGCTCCAGTCCGCCAGCAGCGCCGTCACCCGCCCGTCCGGCGTCTGCTCGTACCCGGACGCTTCGATCGAGACGATGAGGGCTGTCCGACCCGGCAGCAGGCCCGCGGCGATCGCCTGGGCCGCTCCGTAGAGAGGGTCGAGCAGCACCGCGGTCGCCTCAGGCGCCAGGGCCTCGACGAGGTCCAGCTTCACTGCCGTCAGGTCCCCGCCGCCGACGCGGTCGGGCGCACCCGGGCTGAGCATCTCGCGCAGCGACCCGCGATGATCCATCGCGCACATCGAGAAGATGCCGCCGGGATCGGCCAGCTGCTGCAGCCCACGTAGGGTGCCGATGCTGAGTGGGCTCATGTGGCCATGACGCGTGCGAGGTCGAGCAGGCGGAGATCGAGGGTCTTCAGGCCTTCTTTGACGTCCGCCAGCGGCACCGCGGCAATCGCGCCGTCCCGCAACCCGAACATCGTGCCGTGGGTCCCCGCAAGCAGCGCCTCCGCCGCGGCCGCGCCGGCACGCGTGGCCAGCAGCCGGTCAAACGCGGTCGGGATCCCCCCGCGCTGCACGTGCCCCAGGATGGTGGCGCGCAACTCAAATCCAATCGCCTTGCGGTGCTCCCGCGCATACGCGATGAGCCGTTCCGCGTTGAACGCCGCCCCTTCGGCCACGATGACAAACGCGTGGAGTTTGCCCCGCTCCGCGGCGGCGGCGAGGTCGGCAAACACCGCCGCGGGGTCAGTGTCGACTTCCGGAATCACGATGGTCTCCGCCCCGCCGGCCAGTCCCGCCATCAACGCAAGGTAACCGCAGTCACGCCCCATGACTTCGACCAGGAACGCCCGCTGCAGCGAAGACGCGGTGGCCTTCAGCCGGTCGATGGCCTCCAGCGCGATGTTCAGCGCGGTATCCACACCGATGCTGATGTCGACGCCGTAGATGTCGTTGTCGATGGTTGAGGCGATGCCCACGACGGGCACGCCCATGGCCGAGAGGTCGGCAGCACCGCGCTGCGTCCCGCTTCCCCCGATGACGACGAGCCCGGCCAGCCCGTACTGGTCGATGGTGTCGATCGCACGGCGGCGGCCGGTTTCCTCATAGAACTCCTCGCAGCGCGCGCTGTGCAGGACGGTGCCGGCCTGCTGGATGATGCCGCCGACGTCCCGCGGACCCAGGCGGCGCGCTTCGCCGCCGATCAGTCCCTCGAAACCGTGCCCGATTCCCCAGACCTCCGCCCCGCCGGCGGTGCCGGTACGGACCACAGCGCGGATGGCGGCATTCATGCCCGGCGCGTCGCCGCCGCTCGTCAACACCCCGATGCGCGTCATCGATGTGATCATACGACAGTCCTCGACAGAACTCACACAACTGTCGCGGGAGTTGTGTGAATCGTGCAGGTTGTGTGAGTTGTGTCGGTTAGGGTTGGATGAGTCCCTTGCGGACGGCGTAGCGGACGAGGTGGCCCCGATCGTGCAGGTCGAGCTTCTCCATGATGTGGGTCCGGTGCGTCTGCACTGTTTTCACGCTGATGAAGAGTTTCTCGGCAATTTGGGCGTTGGTGAGCCCCTCGGCGATCAGCACCAGGACTTCGCGCTCCCGATCGGTGAGCCCGTCCTGCCGGGGACTCCGCCGGCCGCTGCGCACGTTCTCCAGGTAGTCCTGAACCAGACTCCGCGCCACCGCCGGGTACAGGAAAGCCTCACCCCGGCTCGCCGCGCGCACCGCGTCGACCAGGTCGGTCGCCGCGGCGCGCTTGAGGACGTAGCCGGACGCCCCGAGCTGTAGCAGCTGAAAGACGAACGACTCTTCTTCGTGCATCGTCAGAATCAGCACATGCACGGCGGGGTGCGTCTTTCGAATGGTGCGGGTCGCCTCGATGCCGTTCATGCCCGGCATGCTGATGTCCATCACCACCACGTCGGGACGGAGTTCGTCCACCAGCCGGACGGCGTCGGCGCCTCCCTCGGCCTCGCCGACCACAGTGAAGTCCGGCTGCGTGCCCAGAATCATCCGAATCCCTTCGCGGACGATCGCATGATCCTCGGCGATGAGGATCCGCACGGATCTGGTGCGAGGGTGCCCTGCGCGGCGGGCGGGCTGGACCGTACTCATCTTGCCGTCAGGGTACTCCCGCCCCGGCGGCGGGAGTATCGGGTTGGTAGCCGATTCTCGCCTCAGACCCATCGGAGGGATCAGGTGCCTGCCTGATGGCGGCCGCGGGAGGGCGGCCTCTACACTGGAGGCGGCGGAGGTGACGGACATGCCTGCGATTGAGGAGATCCTGCCCGTGGGACGGCGGGTCACTCTGCTGTCGATTTGTCCGCGCTGCGGCCGGCTGTTCCCCGCCGACCGGGGCGAGGTGTGCCCCGAATGCGGCTTCCCGCTCACCGTACACCTCGACCGGCGTCTGGCACAGCTCGAACCGGGCCGGGCCGTGGTCCGCGGCCGGGACCGCCTGCGGAATCCGCTCGAGAAGTACTGATCACTTCACGATGACGGCGGTCACCATCCCGTGCATCCCGCGCGCGGACTCGGCGTGCGAGAGAATGTGACAGTGCAGGGCCCACACACCCGGTATGGATGCGGTCACGAGGACGTCGTAGCGCTCTCCGGGCGCCACGTTCACCGTGTCTGCGAAGTAGGGTTGCTGGAGCCGCCGTCCATCCTTCGCGATCACTTGTTGGGCGAATCCGTGCAGATGCATTGGGTGGATGATCTGGCCTTCGTTCAGGTAGCGCACCCGGATGCGCTGCCCACGCTGTACCACAATCGGCTGCGTCGCTGGAAAGCCCTTGCCGTTTAACGTGTAGCCCAGCGGGCCATCATTGATCACCATCACCACATCTGCGGAGACGTTAGGCTCTCCACGTTTCGGCACGACGATGAACGCACCCAGCAACCCTTTGGTAATCTGATCTACGCCGTGGTGGGAGTGGTACATATGTGTCCCGGCCGGCTTCGCCTCAAATTCGTAGGTGAAGGTCTGGCCCGGGCGAACGGGCGGCTGCGTAATGTACGGCACACCGTCCATCGCGTTGGGTGTGGTCAGGCCGTGGAAGTGGATCGATGTGCTTTCTGGAAGGCTGTTCTTGAGGACAACCCGCACGCGGTCGCCTTCCGTGACACGGATGGTCGGACCGGGCACCTGCCCGTTGTAGGCGAACGCGGCACGGCGGACGCCCGGCTCAACCTCCCATTCCACGGCCGACGCAGTAATCTCGAATACCTTGACCCCGCCGACGATCTTCGGCGTGAACGGCTGGGCGCCGAGCCCCTGCGTTTTTGCCGGGAACGCTTTAACGCGCGCTTCATGTGCTGCATCCATCTCTTCGTGCCCGGTCTGGGCACTGGTGGGTCTGGTTTGCGCACCCTGCGCCGGTGACTGGAAGGCGGCCTGGGTTTGCTGCCGGCCGAACCACACCCCGCCCCCGAACACGAGCGCAGCAGTGATGAGAATTACAACGACCGTGCTCCCCGTTCGTCCAAACTTCGTCATTCTCGTTCTCCTCCGATCGAAGGTCAGACGTTAGGGTCATTGTCGCGGCGGCCTTCAGGTCAGACATCAGGCGGCCGCCGGATTTCTGTATCAGGCGCCGCCGGATTTCTGTATCAGGCGCCCGCCGGACATGAAGTGACGGAATTGGGAGTCGGGAAACGGTCAGAGCTGTGCACAGGTTTGACCACTTCCCGTTTCCCGTTTCCCGTCCATGTGGTACGCTCCATCCGATGGCCAAGACCAGGATCGTCATCGCCGATGATCACTCGATCGTCCGCGAGGGGGTGCGGATGATTCTTGCCACCCAGCGCGACTTTGACGTAGTCGGCGAAGCCGGCAGTGGGGAAGAGGCGCTGGACCTGATCGAGACACTGCGACCGGACGTGGTCGTGATGGACATCTCCATGCCCGGCATCGGCGGGATCGAGGCGACGGCCCAGGTCAAGCAGCGCCACCCGAGCATCAACGTCCTCGCCCTCACGATGCACGAGGACGAGAGCTATGTCTTCCGTCTGCTGCGCGCCGGGGCATCCGGATACGTGCTGAAGCGCGCGGCCGCCACCGACCTCGTCGCCGCGGTGCGGGCCGCCTCACGCGGCGAGGCCTTCCTCTATCCATCGGTCGCTCGCGACGTGATCGCGGATTATTTGCGGCGGGTCGAAGCCGGGGAGGAGAAGGAGCGCTACGACGGCCTCACGAGCCGGGAGCGGGAAATCCTCACGCTGATCGCGCAGGGGCTGTCGAATCAGGAGATCGCCAGGAACCTCTACATCAGCATCAAAACGGTGCAGACCCACCGGGCGCACATTCTGGAGAAACTGGGGCTGCACGATCGGACCGAACTGGTCCGCTACGCGATTCGGAAGGGACTCATCGAAGCGTAAACGTAGGGCGGCGGTTCGCTCGGTGGCCGCCCCACTCGCCCCACGATCGGGGCGATCAAGCCGTCAGGCGCGGAATCTCCTCACTGGAAATCGCCTTGCTCCAGAGCCGCACCACGTACGCGATGTAACCCACCGCCGACGCGACGGCAATAGTCAGGACGACTCCTGCGGCCAGGCCGATCAGTCGAAGCACTCGCATGACGCACGCCTCCTGTTCCATCTTCCATCGTGCCAGAGTCGCACGTCCGCGGCAACCGCGCCCCGCACCAACTGGCTGCCCCGACCGTGCGTTTCGTTCAAAGGTGGACGCCAGTTTGGTACGGGGCGCGCCCGGTCCCGCTACCCCGCCATCGCCCGGCGCCGGCGGGGACGCCGGCTGCGCCGGCCGCTCACCTCTGCCATGGCGCCGCCGGTCCGCTGGAGGCGGTGGGCCAGCTGCAGTTTGTAGGCGGTGAGATCGGTTTCCGCCCGCGCGACGCCGGTGCGCATCGCCGCCTCCGCCACTGCCGGAGCCACCCACAGCGGCACCCGCGGATCCAGGGGCGTGGGAATGAGGTAGCCCGGCCCAAAGGACAGCGAACTCAGTCCGTAGGCGTCGAGGACGACGTCGGGCACCGGTTCGCGTGCGAGCGCGGCGAGCGCGTTTGAGGCCGCGACTTTCATCTCATCGTTGATCGTCTTCGCCTGCACGTCCAGCGCGCCGCGAAAGATGAAGGGGAAGCCCAGCACGTTGTTGACCTGGTTGGGATAGTCGGAGCGGCCGGTCGCGGCGATCGCATCGGGACGCGCCGCCACCGCCTCGTCGTAGCCGATCTCAGGGTCCGGGTTGGCCAGTGCGAACACGATGGGTCTGGGGGCCATCGTGTGCAGCATCTGCGGCGACACGATCCCCGCCGCCGACAGCCCGATGAACACGTCCGCCCCCGCCATCGCATCGGCCAGAGTGCGGGCGGGGGTGCGGATCGCATAGCGCGCTTTGTAGGGATTCATCCCCTCGACCCGGCCGGCGTAGATGACCCCCTTGGTATCGACGAGGGTGATGTGTTCCTGTGGCATCCCCAGCCGGGTGAAGAACGCGGCCGTGGCGATCGCCGACGCGCCGGCCCCGCTGATGACGACCCGCACGTCGCCGAGCCGCTTGCCCGCGACGTCCAGGGCGTTGAGCAGGGCGGCGCCGGTGATGATCGCGGTGCCGTGCTGGTCGTCGTGGAACACGGGGATGTTCATGCGGGCGCGGAGCTCTTCCTCGATGTAGAAGCATTCCGGCGCGGCGATGTCTTCGAGGTTGATGCCCCCGAACGTGGGCTCCAGAGCGGTCACAATCTCCACCAGGTCGTCGGGATTGCGGGTGTCGACCTCCAGGTCGTACGCGTCGACATCCGCAAACCGCTTGAACAGCAGGGCCTTGCCTTCCATCACCGGCTTGGCGGCCAGCGGGCCGACGTTGCCCAGGCCGAGGACGGCGGTGCCGTTCGTGACGACCGCCACCAGGTTCCCCTTCGCCGTATAGGTGTAGGCATCGGCGGGATTCGTCTGAATTTCGCGCACGGGCTCCGCGACGCCCGGGCTGTAGGCGAGGGTCAGATCGTCCTGGTTGGCCGCCGGCTTCGTGATGGCAATGGCGATCTTGCCGGGCCGGCCCATCCGGTGGTAGCGCAGTGCCTGCTCATGGAGGTGTTTCACAGCGGCTCCCCTGTTGGTAGTGGCATGACTCCGCGTTCAGCGTACGCGCAGGCCACGGCGGCATCATCGGGTCGAGGTCTGATTCGAAACCCCTCCTCCGCCTGATGGGGCGGCTCGACGGGCATGCCTATACTGCGCGTAAGGGAGGCGACGGGATGACCCGACGGGCACGCAGGCGACGCAAGGCGGCGGTACCCCCCTGGCTTATCTGGGGGGCGGCGGGCGTGGTGGTCCTGGCGGCGGTGGCCCTGGCGGTCCTGCCGATGCGGGCCACACGGCCGGGCCCGCCGACGGCGGGAGGCCGAGAGGTTGTCATCACCATGGGCGGGTTTTCTCCGGCACACATCGTCGAAGCCGCGGGGAAGCCGTTCTCCCTGACGATCATCAACCCGGACAGTTCCTTTCACACCGACGGCGGCGGTTGGCACCAGTTCGGCAGTGACTCGCTGAAGCTGGACGTGCGCATTGCCCCGCACAGCCGGGAGACCATCACGCTGGGGCCGCTTCCGCCCGGCCGGTACGAGTTCTACTGCGACATCTGCTGCGGCGGGAAGACGTCCCCGTCGATGCAGGGTATCCTCGAGATCACCGGATGACCTCGATCACGCTCCCGGCCGTCCTCGTGGGCGGACTCCTCGACGGCGTGAATCCCTGCGCGTTCTCGGTGCTGCTGTCGTTTGTCGCGGTGGTGCTGGGCGCGGTCGCGTTGAGCGGACAATCCCCGCAGGTCTGGCGCATCGGTGGGATCTACGTGCTGGGGATCTTCCTCACGTACCTGCTCCTTGGTCTGGGCGTCATCGGCATCATCGCCCCCATCGTCCAGATGCACCTGGCGGTGCGGATGCTCGGCGTCGCCGTCGTGGTGCTGGGAGTCTGGATGTTGAAGGACGCCCTGCTCCCCGGCGTCGGTCCCGCCCTGGCGATGCCCAAGGCGGCGTACGGGCTGGTGCGCCGCGCATTCTCCTGGAGCGGGCCGGGCGGCGCGCTCGCGGCCGGTGCGCTGGTGGCGATGTGTGAAGTCCCCTGCAGCGGCGCGATCTACGTGGGAATTCTGGCGCTGCTCGCGAAAGCGCCCGTGATGGAGCGGGTGGGTTACCTGTTGCTGTACAACGTGATGTTCGTCGCCCCGCTGCTGGTGCTGCTGGCGCTGGTCGGCAACCGGCAGTCATACAACCGCATCGCGCACTGGACGATCCACCGCCGCGTCGCCAGCCGGCTCATCCTCGGCGGGTTCACCCTCGCGCTGGGATTCGCCATCCTCATGACCGCGTAGCTACCGGGCCAGTTGCCGGACGACGTACGGTAGGATGCCGCCGTGGCGGTAGTACTCTACGTCCACCGGCGTATCGAGGCGGGCCGTGGTCTGGAAGGTTACGGAACTTCCGTCATCGACCCGGGCACGGACGGTGATGGTCATCTTGGGGTGCACGCCAGCTTCCACCCCCTCGATATCGAAGCGCTCGCGGCCGCTGAAGCCCAGCGTCTCGCCGTTCTCCCCCTGCTGGAACTGCAGCGGGAGAATACCCATGCCGACCAGGTTGCTGCGGTGTATCCGTTCGAAACTCTCGGCGATCACCGCGCGCACCCCCAGCAGCGCCGGCCCCTTCGCCGCCCAGTCGCGCGAACTCCCCGAACCGTACTCCGCGCCCGCGAACACGAGCAGCGGCGTGCCCTCGGCCTGGTAGCGCATGGCCGCGTCATAGATTGACAGCATCTCTCCGGTCGGGAAGTACTCGGTCCAGCCACCCTCGCGGCCTCCGGCCAGACGGTTGCGCAGGCGCGGGTTGGCGAAGGTTCCCCGCATCATCACCTCGTGGTTCCCGCGTCTGGCGCCGTATGTGTTGAACCCGGCCGGCGGCACGCCATGACCGATGAGGTACTGCCCGGCGGGACTGTCCTTGTGGATCGCGCCGGCCGGCGAGATGTGATCGGTCGTCACGGAATCTCCCACCCAGGCCAGTACGCGTGCGCCGCGGATGTCCGTCGGATCCGGCGGCGTCACCGGCAATCCGGCGAAGAACGGGGGCTCCTGAATGTACGTGGACTCCGTTTCCCACGCGTAGACTTCGCTGTCCGGCACGGGAAGCGTCTGCCACGTCTCATCCCCGGTGAAGACGTCCCGGTAGCGGGCGGTGAACATCTCCGGCGACACCGCTTCGGCCATCAGCGCTTTGATCTCGGCGTCCGTGGGCCAGATGTCGCGCAGGTACACGGGGACCCCCAGGGTACCCACCCCGATCGGATCCCGTGACAGGTCGGTCTTGACCGTGCCCGCGAGCGCATACGCCACCACGAGCGGCGGCGAGGCCAGGTAGCTGGCGCGGACCTGCGGGTGGATGCGGCCCTCGAAGTTTCGGTTTCCACTCAGCACCGCCGCGACGACCAGGTCGCCCTCAGCAACCGCGCCGGCCACCGGCTCGGGCAGCGGGCCACTGTTGCCGATACAGGTCGTGCAGCCGTAGCCGACGAGATGGAACCCCAGCTGCTCCAGGAACGGCGTCAGCCCGGCCTGGGCGAGATAGGCGGTCACCACGGCCGACCCCGGCGCCAGGCTGGTCTTGACGGCCGGACTGACGGCCAGCCCGCGTTCGACGGCCTTCCTGGCCAGCAGCCCGGCGGCCAGCATGACCGCCGGGTTCGACGTGTTGGTACAGCTGGTGATGGCCGCGATGACGACTGAGCCGTCGGTCAATTCTGCGCGGCGTCCGTGCACCTCCACCATCACGCGGGGAGGCCGCTCGGCGACTGCCGTCGCCCCATCCCCGCGGGCGTCCCGGCCCTCGCGCAGGGAGGCGAGCTGGCTGCTGAACGTCTCGAAACTCGTGCGGACGCCGGTGAGCGGGACACGGTCTTGCGGACGCCGCGGCCCGGCGACGCTGGGCTCGACCGTGGACAGATCGAGGGTGACGACCTGGTCGTAGACGGGTTCGGAAGCCCCCGCCGTCCGGAACCACCCCTGCGCCCTGGCATAGGCCTCGACCAATTCGACCTGCCGGCGCGCGCGCCCCGTGAGGCGCAGGTAGGCCACCGTCTCGTCATCGATGGGGAACAGGGCCGCTGTCGCGCCGTACTCGGGGGACATGTTGGCAATCGTCGCCCGGTCGGGAAGACTCAGGTACTTCAGGCTGTCTCCAAAAAACTCCACGAACTTGTTGACGACGCCGACCTTGCGGAGGATTTCCGTGACGGTCAGGACCAGGTCCGTCGCCGTGACCCCGTCGGCCAGGTCGCCGGTGAGCCGGAACCCGATGACTTCGGGAAGTGTCAGGTACAGCGGTTGACCGAGCATGACGGCTTCCGCCTCAATGCCCCCGACGCCCCATCCGAGCACCCCCAGGCCATTGATCATGGTGGTGTGCGAGTCGGTCCCCACCAGCGTGTCCGGAAACGCGACGGTCCCTTCGCCGGAGGGCCGTGCCGCGACCACCGGCGCCAGGAACTCAAGGTTGACCTGATGGACGATGCCCGTCCCCGGCGGGACGACCCGCAGATTGTCGAACGACCGCTGCGCCCAGCGCAGGAGGAGGTACCGCTCGCGGTTGCGCACGTACTCCTGCTCGACGTTGAGCCGGAAGGCGGCCGCGGTGCCGAACGCGTCGACTTGAACGGAGTGATCGATGACCAGATCGGCCGGCACGACGGGATTCACCCGCCGCGCATCGCCGCCCATGGCCTCAACGGCGCTGCGCATCGCCGCGAGATCGACCACGACGGGCACGCCGGTGAAGTCCTGGAGTAGCACCCGCGCGGGCATGAAGGGGAACTCCGGACGATGGGAGACCCCCGGCTCCCAACCCGCCACGATCTCCACGTCGCGAGGGCCGAACGGCGCCGTGCCCGAGTGGCGCAGGACGTTTTCCAGCAGCACTTTCACCGTGTAGGGAAGGTGCTCCAGCGGGACGGCCAGACGATCGGCAACGCTGGCAAGCGCGACGTAGGCGGCGGTCAGACCGTCAACGTGCAGGTCGGCGCGAGTCGGCACACTCAAATACTACAGGCGGTGCTGCACGGCGCCAAGAGCCGATTCGATCCGACGCACGTTTGATGCGTCAATCGGGCCGCGGCTCGATTCCGGCAGCCTGCGGCTGCTCCCTACAATGGAGTGTAGCCCGCACCGCCGGACAACCCTACCCAGGCGGCGCCGGCGAAAGGGAGTGGACGATGATGGCCACCGAGACGCTCACCGTGACCGACAACCGCACCGGCAGGACATACGAACTGCCCATCCTGTACGGCACCTACCCGACGTACGGGGCGGCGATCCGGGCGGCGGATCTCCGGCAGATCAAGGTCTCCGAGAACGACTTCGGCTTGATGAGTTACGATCCGTCGTTCGGCAACACGGCGTCGACGCGCAGCCAGATCACCTTTATTGACGGCGAGCGCGGCATCCTACGGTACCGCGGGTATCCGATCGAGCAGCTCGCGGAGCACTCCACCTACATGGAGACGGCCTACCTGCTGCTGCACGGCAGCCTCCCGACGACCGCTGAGCTGGAACAGTGGACGACGGACATCACCTTCCACACGATGCTCCATGAATCCATCAAGCACTTCCTCGACGGCTTCCACCACGACGCGCACCCGATGGGAATGCTGATCGGCACCGTCGGCGCGCTGTCGACGTTCTATCCGGACGCGAGGGAGATCCGTGACCCGCAGGTCCGGCGCAAGCAGATCCTGCGGCTGATCGCCAAGATGCCGACCATCGCCGCGTTCACGTACCGGCACAGCCGCGGCCTGCCGTACGCCTACCCCGACAACGATCTCTCCTACACCGGCAATTTCCTGAACATGCTGTTCAAAACCACCGAATTGAAGTACCGGCCCACTGCGGTGCTGGAGCGGGCGCTGGACGTCCTGTTCATCCTCCACGCCGATCACGAGCAAAACTGCAGCACCAATGCCATGCGCAGTATCGGGAGTTCTCATGCCGATCCCTACTCGGCGCTGGCCGGCGCCGCGGCGGCGCTGTACGGCCCGCTGCACGGCGGCGCCAACGAGCAGGTCCTCCGCATGCTCGCGGAGATCGGCTCGGTCGACCGGGTCCCGGCCTACATCCAGCGGGTGAAGTCCGGGGAGGTCTTGCTGATGGGCTTCGGCCACCGTGTGTACAAGAACTACGACCCGCGGGCGAAGATCATCAAGCGCATCGCCGACGAGGTGTTTGCCGTCACCGGCACCAACCCGCTGCTGGACATCGCGCTGGAACTGGAGCGCATCGCGCTGGCGGACGAGTACTTTGTTAAGCGCCGGCTGTACCCCAATGTCGACTTTTACTCGGGCATCATCTACCAGGCGATGGGATTCCCGGTCGAGATGTTCCCGGTCCTGTTCGCCATCCCGCGCACGTCGGGATGGCTCGCACAGTGGGTGGAGTTACTCGAGGACGCCGAGCAGCGGATCAGCCGGCCGCGGCAAATCT
>Ga0209640_10000330_pt1 | contig 35848 bp, 36 predicted proteins | sample RifCSP10_1_FD_184018 | JGI IMG/M metagenome (GOLD analysis project Ga0209640, IMG submission 184018) | Soil microbial communities from Rifle, Colorado - Rifle CSP2_sed 10_1 (SPAdes) (version 2) | ecosystem: Environmental > Terrestrial > Deep subsurface > Rock core/Sediment | place: Rifle... | reverse complement strand
GCACGGGCCTGTCCGCGCGGCGGTGCGCCTGCCCGACATGTCGCGGCGGGAACTCCTGACCTTCGTACCGCTGGTGATCCTGATCTTCGTCATCGGACTCTACCCCGGGCCCCTGCTCAGCCGCAGCGACGCCTCGGTCAGGGCGCTGGTTGCGCGGGTGGCCGAAGCGCGGGAACGCGTCGAGTCTCTCTCTGCGATGCGTGAACTCCGCGGCCCGGGAGACGGGGCACGAGGCGCGGAGGGCGGCCGATGACTCCCCCCTCCATCGACCTGCGCCTGATCGCCCCGGAGTTGACCGTCACCGGCGCCGCGATCGTCGTGCTGATCGCCGGCACCTTCTTCGGACGGGGGGGCCATCCCGTGCTTCGGTGGATGGCCGCCGTCGGGCTGGCGGGAGCGTTGTGGCAGGTCCTGCGTGTGCCGCCGGGATCGTCATTCGCCGGGATGTACGTCCGCGACGCGCTCACGCTCGTGCTGCAGAGTATTGCCCTCGCCGCGACGCTGCTGGCCGTCGTGCTGTCCGGGGAGTACGTGCAGCGGACGCGTCTGGAAAGCGGCGAGTACTATGCGCTCCTGCTCGTCAGCGCCCTGGGGGCCATGCTGATGGCGGCCAGCGGCGATCTGCTGATGGTGTTCCTGGGATTGGAAACCCTGTCCATCCCGCTCTACGTCCTGGCGGCGTTCGCGCGCAGCGACGTGCGCTCGCAGGAAGCCGGCATGAAGTACTTCCTGCTGGGCGCGTTCAGCACCGTGTTCTTTCTCTACGGGCTCGCGCTCGTCTACGGCGCCGTGGGGTCCACCCAACTCGGGGCGCTCGCGGCGGCGGCCGCGGGCCCGTCGCTGTTGCTGGCGGTCGGGATCGGGCTCCTGACGATCGGGTTGGGGTTCAAAGCCGCGGTCGTCCCGTTCCACGCCTGGGCGCCCGACGTCTACGAGGGGGCCCCGATGCCGGTGACCGCCTACATGGCCGTGATCGCCAAGGTCGGCGCGTTCGCGGCGCTGTTGCGCATCTTCACCGAGGCACTGGCGGCCCGGCCCGCGCAGTGGTCGGCCGTCCTGGCGGTCATCTGCGTCGCGACGCTCGTGCTGGCAAACCTTGCCGCACTGCGGCAGACTAACCTGAAGCGGCTGCTCGCGTATTCCAGCATCGCCCACGCCGGCTTCATTCTCATCGGCGTCGTGGCCGGAACCGCGGTCGGCGCGACGGCGGTGGCGTTCTATCTGCTGGCGTACGCGGCGATGACGCTGGGCGCCTTTGGCGTTGCGCTGATGCTCCAGCGGAACGGACAGGAAGCCGATGAGATCGCCGACCTGGCCGGGCTCGCGTCCCGCTCGCCGCTGCTGGCGGCGGCCATGACCTTGTTCATGGTCTCGCTGGCCGGGCTGCCGCTGACGGCGGGATTCTTCGCGAAACTCTACGTGTTCACGGCCGCCCTCGAGGCCGGATTCGTCTGGCTCGTGGTCATCGGCGTGCTGGCCAGCGTCGTCTCCGCGTACTACTATTTCCGGGTCGCGTACATCATGTACGCCGCGGAGCCGCGTGCCGATGTGCACATCGCCGGCGGCCGCTGGACCGGGGCCGCACTGGTCGTGGCCGCGGCGGGCGTCCTCATCCTGGGGATTGTCCCGGCGGGGTTTGTGACGTTTGTGCAGCAGATCGCGCAGGTCGTGAAGTAAGGGGGTGAACGGTGGCCGAGCAAGAAAAGTTTGACGCCATCGTCGTGGGGGCCGGGCCGGCCGGCAGCGCGGCCGCGTACACCATGGCGAAGGCCGGACTCTCCGTCGTCCTCCTCGAGCGCGGGGAGTATCCGGGGGCCAAGAACGTCATGGGCGGCGTGGTGTACGGCGCCATGCTGGCCGACCTCATCCCCGATTTCATCCGCGATGCGCCGATCGAGCGCGTGATTGTCGAAGAACGGCTGTGGATCGCTACCGACGACTCGGCGGTCAGCATCGGCCAGAAGACCGCCCATCCCGCCCCAGACGTGCCGAACGCCTTCACCGTGCTGCGGGCTCATTTCGACCGCTGGTTTGCGGGCAAGGCGGAAGACGCCGGTGCATTCCTCATCCCGTCCACCGTCGTCGAGGACGTCATCTTCGATGGGAGCCGCATCGTCGGCGTCCGCACCGGGCGCGAGGACGGCGATCTCTACGCGGACGTGGTCGTGATCTGCGACGGCGTCCACTCCTTCCTCGCCAAGAGGGCGCGGCTGCAGCAGCGAGATATCGCACCGCATGAGGTCGCCCTGGCGTTCAAAGAGATCATCGCGCTGCCGGCACAGACCATCGACGCGCGGTTCAACGTCGGTCCGGGGCAGGGCGTGACCGTCGAAATCTACGGGTCGGTCACGCAGGGCATGGGGGGATACGCGTTCATCTATACCAATCGCGAGAGCCTGTCCGTCGGCGCCGGCGCGCTCATCTCCCACCTCATGCACACTAAGATCACGCCCAACGACGTGCTGGAGCGGCTGAAGGCCCACCCGCTCGTGCAGCCGCTCATTGCCGGAGGGCAGACGGTCGAATACCTGGCGCATGCCATTCCCGAAGGGGGCTATAAGGCGATGCCGCGGCTGTACGGCGACGGCGTGCTCATCGCCGGGGATGCCGCGATGATGGTCAACGGCTTGCACCGCGAGGGGAGCAACCTGGCGATGACCGCGGGCCGTCTGGCCGGGGAGACCATCATCGAGGCGAAAGCGAAGGGCGATTTCTCGGCGCAGACGCTAGCCGGGTACCAGACGAGGCTGGAACACAGCTTCGTGCTCAAAGACCTCAAGAAGTACCAGCACCTCCCGGAATTCATCGACCGCCATCCGGAGCTGCTGCAGATCTACCCGGGTCTGGTCAACCGGGCCGTGCACGAGATGCTGACGGTGGATGGCACGTCCAAGCGCGAGAAGCAGCGGTTGATCTGGAAGGAGATCCGCGCACAGCGGTCCCTGTGGAACCTTCTAAAGGATGCCTATCAGGGCTGGAAAGTCATCAGGTAGTCTCCGTCATTTCCTGCCGAACACTGTCGCTATTTCATGCGACAGAACACAACTGGGTCCGGACCCAGTTGCAAAAAGCTGGGCCGATTGACCCAGATGAGGCATTGACAGATTTTCCCGAACACTAATTTGCTCAAGGCCGAACACTTCACTGATGGGTCTATTTTGCAGCAGGATGCCCCTAGCACCGATTCCAGCTCTGGTCGGCGCGATGAAGAGTGCATTTGGGTCTTGGAATGTGTCTAACGCTCTCCAGTAGTCTGCGAAAATGCCGTGGTATACATGTGCCATGAGCACAGACTTCCTCTCGACTGCGGAACAACTGTCCGATCAGGAGCTCTTGGCGCGAGTGAAGGTTCTGGCCGAGCGAGAGCGGGAAGCAACCGTAGCTCTGATCGCCCACCTTGCCGTAATGGACGAGCGACGCCTTTACCTGGGCCAGGGCTTCTCGTCGATGTTCACCTATTGCAGACGGATCCTCCACCTTTCCGAATACGCTGCCTACAGCCGCCTTGAAGCCGCACGCGCCGCTCGGAAGTACCCGATCATCCTCGAGAGGCTTGCTGAGGGGTCCGTGAACCTCACTACCGCCGGGCTCCTTGTGCCGGAACTTACTCCCACCAACCACCGCAAACTTCTCGATGCAGCCAGGTACAAGGGCAAGCGGGAGGTGCAGGAACTCATCGCGCGTCTGCGACCTAAGTCGCCCGTGCCGTCAATCGTTCGGAAGCTCACTACTGCAGACATGAGTCCTGTCCAAATCGCTGCGCCGGTGGCCGCGCAATCCTGTCAGGATCTATCTTTGCCGCTTTCAATTCCCGTGCGACCTTCGGCTCGACCCGTGGTCGTCCCGCTGGCGCCAGAACGCTACAAAGTGCAATTCACAGCCAGTATGGGAGGGTATGAGAATCTGTGTCTGGCACAGGACCTGCTGCGCCATCAGATCCCCAACGGCGACGCTGGAAAGATCATAGAGCTGGCGCTGGCGAGGCTGGTCAAGGACCTGAAGAGGGAAAATCTCGGAGCCGCCAATCGACCGCGAAGGAGTCGAGGCACGGCGCCTGACTCGCGTCACATCCCGGCGGAGGTCAGGCGAAACGTATGGGCCCGCGACGGCGGCAGGTGCGCGTTTGTGGTGCACAGCGGCCATCGTTGTACCGAGCGGGCCTTCCTCGAGTTTCATCATGTCATCCCGTACGGCGCGGGTGGCCAGGCTACCGTCGACAACATCCAGCTTAGATGCCGGGCGCACAACGGATACGAGGCGGAGTTGTACTCCGGCTCAGGCGGAAGGGAATCAGAATACAGGAGAGTTTGGAACTTGGGTTTGTGAGACGGGAGGTTCAGGAAGATCTGTCGTAAGTCTCCGTCATGAGGCTCGAAGACAAACTCTTTCTCCTCACGTATAAGCATGACAAGCAGAGTCACATCTCGATCCGCAGCAACGAGACGTGTCTGGACACGTGCGGGCCGGCCTGGGGACGGCCGTGCACGACGTTCTGCCCGGCCAACGTGTACAACTGGGACGGCGAGAAGATCACCGCGTCGTTTGAAAACTGCGTGGAGTGCACGTCCTGCCTCACCGGGTGCCCCTACCACAACATTGATTGGCGGCTGCCGCGGGGCGGATACGGGGTCAACTATCGGAACGGGTAACCACGCCTCCACAGGAACCAAATCCCGACAATCACCAGCAAGATCGCCGGAATCTGTCCCGGTGTAAGAATCCACCAGACCCGTTCCTCGCTCCGCAGCGCATCGAGGAAGATCCGGCCGATCGACGTGAGGACCATGATCGTCCAGAAGACCTGGCCTTCGAACGCGCGGCGGCGGGCCGTTCGGATGCCGGCAAGCAGGACGATCGCCCCGAAGATCATCTCGTAGATCTGCAGCGGGTGACGCAGCTCCGTGGTGCCGGGAAACTGCACGCCCCAGGGAAGCGTCGTCGGATCACCGTACAGCTCCCCGTTCATGAAATTCCCGAAGCGGACGAAGATGTTGCCCAGCGGGATGGTGAACGAAATGACGTCTGCGAACGTCCACAAGGAAATCCCCTGACGCCGCCCGGCGATCCACAGCACCACGAGGCCGGCCGCGATCGCGCCGTGGGAGGACAGCCCGCCATGATCGATCCGCAAGATTTCCACCGGGTTGATAAACTCGGAAGGGTGCGAGAGCACGTACCCGAGACGGGCTCCCACGACCGCGGCCACGATGAACGGAATGGCCAGCCGGTCCAGCTGCTCGCGCATGATCCCACACCGTGGGCCGTAGCGGTAGGCCATGACCAGACCCAGCAGGATGGTCGTCGCCAGCATCACGCCGTACCAGCGGATGACCAGCGGGCCGAACTGAACGAGGACGGGATCCATTGGCGGACGGGAGTATACCACCGGGGGGACGAGGGGAATAGGGGAGCCCAACATCTCATGTTGATCGCCGTAGGATCCACCAGCGATTCGAAACTGCGGACGGCGCGCGCCGTCTACGCGCGCATCGATCCGGCCGCACGGATCGTTGCGGTCCTGGTGGATTCGGCGGTGGCGGCCCAGCCCACAAGCGACACCGAGACCATCCGCGGCGCGCTGCACCGGGCGAGAGAGAGCCGGACGCGCGAGGATGCCGACTACGGGATCGGTATTGAAGGGGGCGTGCACCAGGACGAGTGGGGCGTGTGGATCTGCGCCTGGGTCGCCGTCGTCGACCGGGCGGGCCGCGAAGGCCTCGGCTGCGGACTGCGCCTCCGGCTCCCGGCGTGGATGGCCGCGCGCGCGCTGGCCGGCGAAGAAGTCGGTGACATTGTCGATGCGCTGCTGGGCCACGACGAGGCCCATGAAGTGCTCGGCGCCGTCGGCCTGTTGACACGCGGACTGGTGGATCGCCAGGCCGCCCTCGAGCAGGCACTGATTGCCGCGCTGGCGCCCTTTCTGAGTCCCGGCCACTACGGGCCCGACGCGGAGCGGTGAAAACGAACGCCCCCGGCCCGCTGATGCGGCCCGGGGGCGGACTATTCAATTGTCAGGATACTTATGACTGGGTGGCCATCCACAAGACGACCGCCAGCAATACCAGTGTGGCAAGCAACATCCGGTCACCTCCATTGGATGCTTTCACTTTCGGTTATTCCCACCTCGCTGCGCGGCTAACCGCCCGCGCGGCTGAGTAGCCAGATCACCAGCGCAATTCCGAGGATGATCCACAGCCATTCCATGCTGTTCCACCTCCTCACTCTCTTACTACGTTTCCTCCGCGCGGGAGGTTTCACACATGCCCTTGAGCGATTTGGTCCTCTGCGCGATCATTAAGAGAAAGGTTGAGCGACTGTACGATGACGGAACGCCTCTACTACCAGGACAGCTACCTGCGAGAGTTTGACGCCACGGTGCTCGAGACGCGTGAGAGCCCTCGCGGGATTGCGATCGTCCTCGACCGGACCGCATTCTACCCGACCTCCGGCGGTCAGCCCCACGACCGCGGCCGCCTGGACGGGGCCCCGGTCACCGATGTCATTGACGATGGAGGGACCGTGCTCCATATTGCCGACCGCGCGTTGACCGGACGCGTCCACGGCATCATCGACTGGCCGCGACGGTTCGACCACATGCAGCAGCACACGGGCCAGCACATCTTGTCCCAGGCCTTCCTGCGCGCCGCGGGCGCCGGGACCACGTCGGTCCACTTCGGGGCCGACACCTGCACGCTGGACCTCGACATCGCCGAGTTGAGCGCCGCTGACGCCGCCAGGGTGGAGGATTTCGCCAACAGCATCGTCTTTGAGGACCGGCCCATCGGGGTTCGCCAGGTGGACGAGGCGGAGTTGCCGGGGCTGGGCCTGCGGAGACCGGCCAAGAAGCACGGGCTGGTCCGGGTCGTCGAAGTGCAGGCCTTTGATGTCTCCGCGTGCGGTGGGACGCACGTGGCCCGGACCGGCGAGATCGGGCCCATTCTCATCCGCCGCTGGGAGCGGTTCAAGGGAGGGATCCGGATCGAGTTCCACTGCGGCGGGCGGGCCGTTCGAGAGGCACGGTGGAAGAACAGCGTGATTCTCGAACTGGCGGCCGATCTGTCCGTGAAGGACCGCGAACTGGCGGACGCGGTGCGACGGCTGCGCGACCAACTCAAGGAGACCGGCCAGCAACTCACGACACAGCGGGAACGCGCGGCTGAGGATGAGGCCAAGAGACTGCTCGCCGGGGCCCCTGGATCACCCAAATTCGTGTCCGAGATCTATTCGGATCGTCCTGTCACCGAGGTGGCGTTGCTGGCCGGCAAGGTGGTGACCCTGGAGCTGTCCATCGCCGCGCTGGCGACAGCGGAGGGAAAGATCGTCCTGGCGCGTTCCGGTGGGCTGCCCGTGGAGTGCGGGACAACGCTGCGGGCCGTTCTCGAGCCGCTGGGAGGTCGCGGCGGCGGCAGAGTGGAGTTCGCGCAGGGGGCCGTCGCCCCCGAACGGATTGCCCAGGCGATCACAACGATCCGGGACATGGTCACCCGTGCCTGAACTGCCGTTCATTGAGGTACTTGCGGGGAATCTCAAGGAACAGATTCGCGGCCGGACGATCACCGCGGTCCGCGTGAAGAGCCCGTCCGTGCTCAAGACCTACGACCCACCGGTCGAGGCCGTTGTGGGACGTGCCATCGACACCGTCCGCCGGGTCGGGAAACTCGTCGTGTTCACTCTCGGCGACCTGGCGATCGTCACACACCTCATGCGCAACGGCCGGCTGCAGGTTGTCCCATCGCGCCAGGGACAGAACAAGGATGTGGCCTTTGTGCTGAGCCTCGACGATGGACGCGATGTCCGTCTGTACGAGATCGGCCCCAAGAAGCGCGCCGCCGCGTATGTCGTACGATCCTCAGCCCTGTTGTCCGTCGAGCCCCTGGGAGATCTTGGCATCGACCCGCTGAGCGAGGAATTCACGGCCACGGTCCTAGCAGACATGCTGGCGCGGGACACCGGACAGGTGAAACGGTTTCTGACTCTGCAGCGATACATCACCAGCATCGGCAATACGTTTTCCGATGAAATCTTGTGGGAGGCCCGGCTGTCGCCGTTTGCGCCCGCACACCGGCTGAGCGATGGAGAGGTGGCCCGCCTCTTTGCCGCCATCAAGGAGACGCTGTCGCGCGCGCTCGGCGAGCACCGGACCCACTTCGGCGACACGCTGCCGGTCAAAGAGCCGCTGGAACTGCTGCGAGTGCACCGCCACGGCGGCGAACCCTGCCCGCGCTGCGGGACGCCGATCGCGGTGGTGCACTTCGCCGAACGGGAGACTTACTATTGTCCGCGGTGCCAGACCGGCGGGAAGGTCTATGCTGACCGAAGGCTTTCGCGGCTCTTGAAGTAATGATTGTGACGCTGCTCAGCGACTTCGGGCCCTCGAGCCCGTACCCGGCGGCGATGAAGGCCGTCCTGGTGCGCCGGACCAGTCCTACGCTGGTCGATATCTCCCACGACGTCCCCCGCCACGACATCAGGGCAGGGGCGTTCGTCCTCTATTCGGCGGTGCCGCACTTTCCCGCCGGGACGGTGCATCTCGCCGTGGTCGATCCGGGGGTTGGGACTGAGCGGAAGCCGCTGGTCGTCGTCTCCGGCGGCCAGTTGTTCGTGGGGCCGGACAATGGGCTGCTCATGCCTGCCGCCCGCCGCCTTGGAAGCCCGACGGTCCATACGATGACGGATCCAATGATTCTCCGCCCCGGCGTCTCGAGCACCTTCCACGGGCGCGACATCTTTGCGCCGGCGGCGGCGCTGCTGCTCGAGGGAACACCGCCGGAGGCCATCGCGTTAGCAACTGCGGAGTTCGTCGATCTCGACTTCGGCTCCGGCCGGACGATAAACGGCGGTGTGGCGGGACAGGTCATCTATGTTGATCCGTTCGGCAACCTGGTGACCAACGTGCCCAACGGTCTGTGGGTGGAACACCGAGGGCCGGTCGCGATCCAGGTTGGCGCCCGGCGGGGCAGCGGGCGGAGCGCCCGGACCTATGGAGAAGTCAGCCCGAACCGCCTCGCGGTCGTCGGCGGAAGCGACGGCCTGCTGGAGATCGCGGTGCGCGAAGGGAGCGCCGCGCGCCGCTTTGCCGCCGCCGCCGGGATGGCGGTGCGGATTCGGCGCGTGACGCGGCCGTAAACATTCCTTTACAATCGTGGTGTGTACTGGTGTCGACCATGCGCGTCCTGACGCTGGTGACAATCGCGATGGTCGTGGCGGCTGCCGCGGCCACGCAGGCCGCCCCCGCGCCCAACCCGGCGCCGGTGTTCGAACTGCAGCTGTTCAACGGACAGACGTTCCGCCTGGCGGACCAGCGCGGGAAGAACGCCGTGCTCCTGCTGTTCTGGGCCCCGTGGTGAGTGACGTGCAACCGCGACGCCCCCGTGTGGGAGCGGACCTACAGAGACTGGAAGGGCAAGGGCATCGAGTTCGTGGGGATCGGGCTGCTCGACAGCCGGGACGCCAGCGCCGCGTTTGTCACGAAACACGGCCTGACGTTTCCCAACGGCTACGACGGTGACGGCCGCGTGGCGAAGCTCTACGGCTTCACGCACCAGCCGTTCTGGGCGGTCATCGATCGCCAGGGCAGGCTCCTGCGCGCGGCGTTCGGACCGACGGGTGAACGGGAACTCGTGTCGACCATCAAGATGCTGACCGGCCGGTAGCCATGCCACAGGTCAACTTCGCCATTGCGTTTGCCGCGGGGATCCTGGGCTTCCTGTCGCCCTGCATCGTCCCCCTGGTCCCCGGATACATTTCCTTCGTCTCCGGACTCTCGCTGGCCGACATGGATCCGGCGGCACGGCGGCAGCATCTGAGCAGGATCGTGGGGACGACCGTCGTGTTCGTCCTGGGCTTCGCCTCGATCTTCACGGCGCTGGGCGCCTCGGCGACCGTGCTGGGCTCGTTTATTCTGACGAATCGCCAGCTGCTGTCCCGCATCGGCGGCGTGCTGGTCATTCTCCTGGGGCTGTCCGTGCTGGGCATCATCAAGGTGCCGGGTCTGTCCCGCACGCGTCGGCTGCACCTCGAGCGACGTCCTGGTGGTCCGCTTGGGGCGTTCCCGATCGGCATGGCCTTCGGTTTCGCCTGGACACCCTGCGTGGGTCCGGTCCTGGCCGCGATCCTGACGCTCGCCGCGACGACGCAGAACGCGTTCAGCGGGGCGGGACTCCTGCTCGCCTATTCGCTGGGGCTCGGTGTGCCATTCCTGATGACCGCCGTGCTCATCACGACGGCATTTGACGGGTTCGCCTGGATCCGCCGGTACGGCCGGATCGTGGAGACGGTCAGCGGCGTGTTCCTGGTCGTGATGGGCGCGGCGCTGATGCTCGATCTCGTCTTTCAACTCAACGCGTGGATTCTCAGACTGTTCCCATTCCGGCCTGCGTTCTGAGGCCCGTACCAACGTGATAGATCACTGTTGCTCTCTGAGCGATACGGAAGATACGAAGAAACGCACATGTCACAATCACGTTGGTGCGGGCTGAGGCCCGTGCGCGAGGGCATGATGAAGAAGACGCTCACCATCATCGCAGCGCTTGTCGCCTTCACCCTGGTTGCCCCGGTGCTGCCTGCCCCGGCGCTGGCGGCCGATCAATCGCTGGTCTTTGAGGCGCTGCGCCTGCTCGAGATCCAGTACATCGATCCCGTCGACCCCGTCAAAGCGCTCAACGCGGCAATGGCCGGTCTGCGCACGCTCTTGTCGGCCAAGGGCGTCGCGGTCACCTTGGTGGACATCGCCGCGGGCACCAGCGAGGCCGAGGCCCGGCGGGTGTTTACCGACCGGTTCGCCAGCACCGTGCAGGCGGCCGCCGGCGCCATCACCGACACGGAACTGGCCTACGCGGCCATCCGCGGCATGACGGAGTCCTTCAAGGACTCGCACACCGGTTTCTTCACCCCGCAGCAGAACTTCGAGCGCCGGCAGCGGCAGCGCGGCCAGGCCGGGTTTACGGGCGTCGGGATCGTGCTGCTGCCCGAGGGCGGCAAGTTCTTCGTGTGGGCGGTCGTGCCCAGCGGCCCCGCCGATCGCGCCGGGGTGAAGGAGTTCGACCGTATCGTCCGGATCAACGACGTGACCACCGACGGCATGACCATCGAGCAGGTGTCCGGATCGATCCGCGGGCCTGCCGGGACCGGCGTGACGCTGGTCCTGCAGCGGCCCGGGCAGCGCGATCCCTTCTCGGTGACGATCACCCGGGCTCCGATCGCCGTCCCGGCAATCTTCAAATCCCAGGTCCTCGACAACGGTATCGGTTACATCAAGCTCTACCAGTTCGTCGACGGCACGGGCCGGGAGTTCCGCGCCGCGCTCTCGCGGGTGCGCTTCCAGGGGGCGAAGGCGCTGGTTTTGGACCTGCGCGGCAACAGCGGAGGCTACCTCCACGAACTGACGAGTGTGCTCACCGCCCTCCTGCCGCGCAACACCCCGATCTACATCGAGATGCGCAAGGGAGGCACGCGGGTGGTGCGCACCACCGGTACGCCGATCGTGCCGGCGTCCATGCCGCTGGTCGTGCTCATCGACGACAGCAGCGCGTCGGCCGCCGAATTGCTGGCCGCGGCCATCAAGGAGAACCGGCGCGGGCAGCTGGTCGGCGAGAAGACCGCCGGCGCGGTGGAGGCCAGCATCGTCCTGGATCTGTCCGACGGCTCAGCCATCAGCGTGACCACCTTTCGGCTGGCGAGCGGCCACGGGGCGCGCCTGGAGAATGTGGGCGTCAGCCCGAACATCGCCGCGGCCCTCAGCGTCCAGGACCTGGAGGCGGGACGCGATATCCCGCTCAGCACGGCGGTGAGGCTCGTGCGTCAAATCCTCGCATTGCCCGCCGGCCGCTGACGATCGCCCTTCGACTCGCTGCGCTCTCTCAGGGCATCCGACTCGCACGGCCGAAGGCCATGAGCGAGCTCGCCAGAGGCGAGCGAGTCGAATGGGAACCGGAAGCCGCGAACAGACCCAAACAGGGAACGAAGAGCAGCCGAAGAAGCAGGGGAGGGGGCAAAAGCCTCTTCCCCTTCTTGTTCAGGAAACCGGAAACGGACACTGAAAGGACAACGCTACGGGTCGTTACGGCTCCCGGTTTCCGGTTCGCCGCTTCCGATCCACGTGATGGTGACCCAGTCGCTGGTTGAGCAAATCGAGAAACGGCGCGCCGACATCATCGGGTTTCTCGCGGCGCTGGTCCGCGCCGAGAGTTCCAACCCCCCCGGCGATACCCGTAAAGTTGCCGACCTCGTGGCCGCGCGGCTGCGTGAGGCCAGCATCGACTTCCAGATTCTGGCCGACGAGCCCCGCAAGCCGAACGTCATGGCGCGGATCGGGACGGGCAGGCCGGAGGTCCTGTTTACGACACACATGGACACCGTCCCGGCGGGGGACCGGGCGGCATGGCGGCGGGATCCGTTCGGCGCCGAGATCAGCGGGACGCGCCTGTACGGCCGGGGCTCCGCGGATGCGAAGGCATCGCTGGCTGCCATGGTCGCGGCGCTCGAGACCTTGACCAGCGTCCTGCCCCTGCGCGGCACCCTCACGCTGACGGCCGTCAGTGACGAAGAGGTCGGAGGCATCAAGGGGACGGAATACCTCGTCGACCGGGGCCTGGTACGGCCGGACCACGTGGTCGTCGGTGAGATCACGTCGAACCGGCTGGCCGTGGCCGAGAAAGGTGTGCTCTGGGTGCGGATTGTCACGCACGGGCGCGCGGCGCACGGGAGCACGCCGTGGGAGGGCAACAACGCCATCGGCCACATGGCCACGGTGCTCCTGGCAATCCAGCGCGAGATCGGGACACGTCTGGAACGACTGTCCCACCCCCTGACCCCGCGGCCGTCGATCAGCGTGGGGACGATCCGCGGCGGGATCGCCACCAACATCGTGGCCGATTGGTGCGAAGCGACGATCGACCGCCGGACGCTGCCCAACGAGAGCGTGCCCGACGCCGTCGCGGAAATCGAGCGGCTCATCGCCGACCTCTCACAGGCCGACCCTGCGCTGGAGGCTGACGTCGAAGTGCTGCAGATGGGGCCGCCCATCGAGACCCCGGTGACGGCGCTCGTGGTCACGGCCGGGCAAGACATCGCCTCGTCGTTGGGACTGGACCCCGCCGTGGTTGGATACCATCAAGCCAGCGACGGCCGATTCTTCGCCGAGCGCGACATCCCCACCGTGCTGTTCGGGCCCGGTGATCCGGAAGCGGCCCACACGACCGATGAGTTCGTCGACCTCGATGAAGTCCTGACCGCCGCCCAGTTCTATGCCCTCCTCGGACAACGGTTGCTGTTCCCGGACATGGGAAACAGGAAACGGTAAGCGGAGTAACCGATGGACTTCGCCTTGGCAGACCATCAGGTGGCGGCGTCACGGATGGTGCGGGATTTCGCGCAGACTGAAGTCGCCCCGCGGATCCGCGAACTCGACCGCGCCCAGCAGTTCGACCGCTCCATCCTCACGAAGATGGCCGGACTCGGCATTCTCGGGCTAAGCGTGCCCGAGTCCTACGGGGGGGCCGGGCTCGACTACATGAGCCTGGGTCTGGCCTGCGAGGAACTCGAGTACGTGGACACGTCCCTGCGGGTGATCCTGTCCGTCCATCTGGGCCTGAACAGCCTGTCCGTCCTCGCCTGGGGCACCGAGGCCCAGCGGCGCGAATTCCTGACCCCGCAGGCCAGGGGCGAGCGCATCGCGGCCTACGGGCTGACCGAGCCGGCCGCCGGCAGCGATGCGGTCGGCATTCAGGCGACCGCCGTCCGCGACGGTTCCCACTACATCCTCAACGGCGAGAAGACCTGGATGTCGCTGGCCGATGTGGCCGATCACTTTCTCGTGTTCGCGTGGACCGACCGTGAGAAGCAGCGGCGCCGCGATCACTCCGGTCTGAGCGCATTCCTCATCACGCGCGAGATGCGGGGCGTGTCGACCTCGACCATCCACGGCAAGTTGGGCATCCGCGCGGGCAACACCGGGTCCATCGTCATGGAGGAGGTCCGGGTCCCGGCCAGCCACCGGCTGGGCGAGGACGGCGAGGGTTTCCGCCTCGCGATGTTTGCGCTTGACCAGGGGCGGTTCACCGTCGCCGCGGGAGCGACGGGGCTCATCCGGGCGTGCCTGGATGCGAGCGTGCGCTACGCGGCCGAGCGGCGGACATTCGGCCGGCCGATCGGCGAGCACCAACTCGTGAAGGAGATGATCGCGGGCATGACCCGCGACTACGAGGTCAGCCGGCTGCTGTACCTGCGCGCCGGCTGGATGAAGAACCAGGGGCTCCGCAATACCCGGGAAACCTCGCTGGCGAAGTGGTATGCGACCACCGCGTCGGAGCGGGCCGCCGGCGATGCCGTCGAGATCTACGGGGCCTACGGGTATTCGGATGAGTACCCCGTGGAACGGTTCTACCGCAACGCGAAAGGCGGCGTGATCTACGAGGGGACGCGCGAGATTCACACGCTGCTGCAGGCCGACTATGCCCTGGGGTCCCGCGAGGATCGCCCGACCCGCGTCACGCTGCCGCGGTGGCCTTTTGAGGAGCCGCGATGAGTCCTTACGGCTCCCGGCTTCCGGCTTCCCGTTACCGGTGCTAGAGCATGTTGCCGTGGGAGCGCCTGCGCGACAAGCTGTACACGCTTGAAGGCAAACCCTACGCCGCCTACAAGGCGCTGGAAGGCGAATACCGTTTCGACCGGTTCGTGCTGTACCTGGACTACATACAGGCCGATCCCGGCGGGCCGCCGTCACCGATGCGCGTCCGCGTGGACCAAGCCGAAGTCCGGCTCGCTCCCGACCTGTGGGCGACACCGGTCAGGCGGATCGCGCTGGCCGACTTCCTCGCCCGGCGCTGGCAGGATGCCGTGCGGAAGGCCGGCCGTAGCGGGCGCCCTGGCGGCCGCTCGGCAGGCTATGTCATCGAGGCGGGAAACCAGCAGATCCTCGAGCGGACGGCCTGCCACATCGCGGAGGATTTCGTCGAGATCCGGGGCGGCGTGATCCTGCCGTCGGAAGGCCGGCGGGCACTGCCGAAAGACGCGCAGGCGCTGCTGCTGGACGGTCTCCCCCAGATCGTCGATATGGCCCTGATGGCGGAGCATCCCAGCCGCAGCGTCGACGTGATCCAGCGCTACCTCGATGTGATCGAAGATGCCGAGGCCCTGCGGGCGCAATTGCCCGCCCGCGGCCTCGTGGCGTTCATCGCCGATGGCGCCATGCTTCCCAGGGAGGCCGCGTCGGACCGGCCCCGGCTCGCGCACGTGGTCACCTTTCACGCTCCGGCGGAACTGCGCGTCACGCTGGAGGCGCCCCACCGCGGGCCGGTCACCGGCCTGGGGATTCCACGCGGGGTCACGCTCATCACCGGCCCGGCCTTCTCCGGACGGTCAACCCTGCTGCGAACGATCGCCGCCGGTGTCTACGCACATCTGCCCGGTGACGGGCGCGAATACTGTGTCACGGCGCCTGATGCGGTCGCGGTCGTTCGGGAGGGCGGGCGGCGCGTTGAGGCCGTGCCGCTCGCGCCGTTTATCAGGGGCCTGCCCGGTGGGGAAGATGTCCGGCGCTACCGCGCGGAGCATGCGCCGGACCTGCTTTCCCAGGTGGCCGGACTGATGGAGGCCCTCGAACTCGGCAGTACGGTGCTGCTGTTTGATGAAGATACCACCGCGCCGGCCCTGCTCGCCGCCGATCCCTTTCGCGGTGCCCTCATGCCCCAGACGGACGATCCGGTCGTGCCGGTGCGGGATCTTGCCCGTGCCCTGTTCGCCGAGCACGGCGTCTCATCCATCATCGTCGGTGGGGCCGCCGCCGGGTTCGCCGGAGTGGCAGACAGGATCATCGGCATGGACGGGTTCCGGCCAGTCGACCTGACCGCCGCCGCCAACGCCGCCGCCGCGGCGAGGGGTGCGGGCGGGACAGGGCCGCAGGGGTTCGGAGGTATCGCCCAGCGCGTCCCGGCCGGAGAGTCGGTCGTCCCATTTAAAACCCGGCGCGTGAGATCGGAGCCGCGCGGCGAGCGCGCGGTCGGCATCGGCCGCGAAGTGCTGGACCTGGCAGGCGCGGAGCAACTGGTTGAACCAGGCCAGATCCGGGCCGTCGGCGACGCCATCGTCTTCGCCGCGGAGAAAGGGTACGTCGATGGGACCCGGTCGCTGCGAGAGATCGTCGGCCTGATCGACGGCGACGTCTCGGAGCGGGGCCTCGCGGTGCTGTCGCAGTTCCAGGGACATCCGGGTGACTATGCGCGCCCGCGCCGGCACGAAATTGCGGCGGCGTTCAACCGGCTGCGGACCCTGCGAATCCGGTAGCCAGGAACCCCCGATGTCCACGCGAATATCCGCACTCTAGTTCTCGGCTGCCAGGCGACCCGGATCCCCGGTGACCTGGGTTGAGGAGGCGTCTCTGATGGAGTCCGTCAAGTACGTGTTGGACGAGTCCCGCATCCCCACGGCCTGGTACAATATCGCGGCCGACCTGCCGGTGCCCCTGGCGCCGGTGATCCATCCGGGCACCAGGCAGCCGATCGGTCCGGACGACCTGGCCCCGCTGTTTCCAATGGAGCTCATTCTGCAAGAGGTCAGCACGGAGCGAGAGATCCCCATTCCGGAACCCGTGCGAGAGATCTACCGGTTGTGGCGGCCGACGCCCCTGTATCGCGCCAGGCGGCTGGAGGCCGCGCTGGATACGCCCGCGCGGATCTACTACAAGTACGAGGGCGTGAGCCCGGCGGGGAGCCACAAACCCAATACCGCGGTGGCCCAGGCCTTTTACAACCAACAGGCCGGCGTCCGCCGCTTGACGACGGAAACCGGGGCCGGGCAGTGGGGCAGTGCCCTGGCGCTGGCGTGCCAACTCTTCGGCCTGGAGTGCACCGTGTACATGGTGAAGGTGAGTTACGAGCAGAAACCGTACCGCAGGGTCATGATGCAGACGTGGGGGGCCGACGTGATCCCCAGCCCCAGTGACCGTACGCGCGCCGGCGGACAGATCCTCATGCGCGACCCCACGTCTCCGGGCAGCCTGGGGATGGCGATCAGCGAAGCGGTGGAAGACGCCGCGACGCACGACGACACGAAGTACTCACTGGGCAGCGTCCTCAACCACGTCCTGCTCCATCAGACCGTCATCGGCCTGGAAGCCAAACAGCAGATGGAGATGGCCGGGGACTACCCGGACATCGTGATCGGCTGCGTCGGCGGCGGCAGCAACATGTCGGGCTTGAGCTTCCCGTTTCTCGCCGACAAGTTCAAGGGCCATCCCGTCCGCGTCGTCGCCGTCGAGCCCGACGCCTGCCCGACGCTGACCAAGGGCCTCTACCTCTACGACTTCGGCGACACGGCCGCGACGACGCCGCTGCTGAAGATGTACACGCTGGGACATGGCTTCGTGCCGCCGGCCATTCACGCCGGTGGGCTTCGCTACCACGGCGATGCGCCACTGGTCTGCCTCCTCTACCACCACGGGTTCATCGAGGCGGCGGCGTATGGCCAGCGGACGGTGTTTGACGCGGCCATGCAGTTCGCCCGAACGGAAGGCATCCTGGCGGCCCCCGAGTCTGCCCACGCGATCCGCAAGGCCGTCGACGAAGCGCTGCTGTGCAAACGCGACGGCACGTCCCGGGTGATCCTCTTCAACCTGAGCGGGCACGGGCACTTCGATCTGGGGGCCTACGACGCCTACCTGACGGGACAGCTGGAGGACTACACGTATCCGGAGGCGCAGGTCGCAGCGGCCATGAAGGAACTGGCCGGGATTCAGCCGGGCTAGGTCCGTTCCAACGCGACCGCTAGAGGCTGCATGGCCGCATCACGTGGCTGTCGCGTTGGAACGGATCTAGGCCCGGCACTCCGTGCAGACCGCGCGGAACACGACGTCCTGATCCTTGACTTGAAAGCCGCGGCGCTGGTCGGGGGGAATCTCCACCGGCTCGACGTCGACGTAGACGTCCTTCACCTTTCCGCACTGCGTGCACACGATGTGGTGATGCCGCACGGGTGTCGCGCAGTACCGCATGCTGCCCGTGCCGAGATCCAGCGGCCTGATCGCGCCGGCCTGCTCAAGTTCCTTAAGGATCGCGTATACGGTCCTCAGTGACAGGGATGGCATTTCCCGCGAGGCCCGCACGTACAGTACTTCTGCCGAGGGATGCTCGGCCTGTGCGCCCTCCAGCAGCCGGAAGATGAGGTCCCGCTGCGGCGTGATGCGCAGGCCCCTGCGCTGAAATTGCTGTCGCAGGTCAGCCGCCGTCAGCATGTCGCTGGCAACAACGATTGTTGGGGCAACCTTCTTCCGCGCTCCTAGAATCTAATTGTTCTGTGTAGAGGTCAAGAATCAGCATAGCAGAGTCCGCATGCAGGAGGGAATGGGAATGAAGCGATCGGTCACCCTCGCCTCCATCCTGATCGCGGTCCTCGTCGCCGGCATCCTGGCTCCGGCATCGGCACAAGGGGTCTCACTGACCGTCTATTCGGGCCGGACCCGCGAATTGGTGGCGCCGATCCTCGAACAGTTCACCAAAGCGACCGGCATCGCCGTCCGGGCGCGGTACGGCGAAACCGCGGAACTGGCAGCCACCATCATGGAAGAGGGCGCGAACAGTCCGGCCGACGTGTACGTGGCGCAGGATGCAGGCGCGCTCGGAGCGCTGGCATTCGGCGGCCATCTGCGGCGGCTCCCCGATGCCATCCTACAGCGGGTTGAGCCGCGGTTCCGGTCAGGCGACGGGTTGTGGGTCGGGATCAGCGGCCGGGCCAGGGTAGTCGTCTACAATACCCGGAACCTTACCACCCGGGACCTCCCGGCGTCGATCGCAGACTTCACCACCCCGAGGTGGCGGGGCCGCATCGGGTGGGCGCCGACCAACGGGTCTTTTCAGGCCCAGGTCACCGCGATGCGCCTGCTGTGGGGCAACGAGCGGACCCGCCGGTGGCTGCTCGGCATCAAAGCCAACGCCCCCCGCGTCTACCGCAACAACACCGCGATCGTCGCGGCCGTGGGCGCCGGAGAGATCGACGTTGGCTTCGTGAATCACTACTACCTCTTTCAGTTCCTCCGCGAGCGCGGCACGTCGTTCCCCGCGCGGAACTACTTCTTCCCGGGGCCGGACGTCGGAAATCTGATCAACGTCGCCGGCGCCGGCGTCGTGACGACCAGCCGGAACATCGCCGCGGCCACGCGGCTGGTGGAGTTTCTCCTGTCCGCCGACGCGCAGCGCTACTTTGCCAACGAGACCTTCGAATATCCGTTGGTCGTGGGGGTGGCGGCGCACCCACTGCTCCCGCCGCTCGGCCAGATCCGCACTCCCGCCGTCGATCTGAACCACCTCCAGGCCCTTGAGGAGACACTGCGGGTGCTCCGGGAGGCCGGCATACTCTAGCATGCTTGACGTCGTGCTGCCCGCTCGACAGCGCCGGCTTGGCGCCGGCGCGCAGGTCTGGATCCCGTCGGTGCTGGTGGCCGCCGCGATGCTGCTCCCTATTGCGTATCTAATCGTGCGGGCTGCGGGGGCCGGGGACGAAGGGTGGAGTCTCCTGCTCAGCCCGCGTACCGGACGCATCCTGTTCAACACGCTGCTCCTTGCCGCCGCGGTGACGGCGACCACGATTGCCCTCGCCCTGCCGCTGGCGTGGCTGACGGTCCGCACGGATCTGCCTGCCTCGCGTCTGTGGAGCGTGCTCACCGCCCTTCCCCTGGTCGTGCCCTCCTACGTCGGCGGGTTCGTCGTGGTCACGGCGTTCGGCCCGACGGGCATGCTGCAGCAGGCGCTCGAACCGCTTGTGGGCATCACGCGGCTGCCGGCGGTCTACGGCTTTCCCGGGTCGTGGTTGACCTTGAGCCTGTTCACCTATCCGTACGTGCTGCTGAGCATCCGCGCCGGTCTGCGGGGGATCGATCCGGCGCTCGAGGAAGCGTCGCGGAGCCTCGGCCACGGGACCGCCGAGACGATCAGACGGATTTCGATGCCGATGCTGCGCCCCTGGATCGGTGCGGGCGCGCTGCTCGTGGCGCTCTACGTCCTCAGCGACTTCGGCGCGGTCTCGATGATGCAGTTCGAGTCGTTCACCACTGCGATCTACACGCAGTACCAGGCGTCGTTCAATCGGAGTTATGCCGCGGTGCTGTCGCTGGTGCTCGTCGCCCTGACGGTGATCGTCTTGTCGGTCGAAGGGCGCAGCCAGCGCGCGCGCTACTATCGGATCGGTGCGGCCGCCGCCCGCCGCCCGCGGTTGGTCCGGCTAGGCCGGTGGCGGTGGCCCGCGCTGCTGTTCTGCGGTACGGTCGTCGCCCTCGGGGTACTGCTGCCGGCGGGGGTCGTGCTGTACTGGCTCGTCGTCGGGCTCCGGCACGGCCAGCCGCTCATCCTCACGCTGCGACCGGCGCTGAATTCCGTCTACGCGTCGGCGCTGAGCGCCGGGGCGGCGGTGTTAGCCGGAATGCCGATCGCGATGCTCGCCATCCGCCACCGGGGAACCCTGGCCACTCTCATCACGCGCCTGGCCTATGCCGGCTACGCGCTGCCGGGGATTGTCGTCGCCTTGTCGCTGGTCTTCTTCGCCGCGCGCACCGTGCCGTGGCTCTACCAGACAATGCCTGTGCTCGTGTTTGCCTACCTCGTGCTGTTTCTTCCCCAAGCCGTTGGCACGCTGCGGTCGGCGCTGCAGCAGATCAGTCCCTCGCAAGAAGAGTCCGCGCGTGTGCTGGGTCGGACGAGCCGGCAGGCCCTGCTCACGGTCACGGTTCCGCTGGTCCGTCCCGGCGCCGTCGCGGCGGCGGCGCTGGTATTCCTGACGACGATGAAGGAGCTGCCGGCCACGTTGTTGCTGAGTCCAACGGGATTTGAGACACTGGCGACGCGCATCTGGTCGGCGGCCACGGAGGGGTTTTTCACCCGCGCGGCGCCGCCGGCGCTGCTGTTGCTGCTGATCTCATCACTGTCGATGGCGCTGCTGCTGTCGCAGGAACGCCGGGGATTTGACGTATGACGCACGTGGAGTACGCCATCCAGTGTCGCGGCCTGTGGAAGTCCTACGATGCCACCACCGTCGTGTGCGACCTCCATCTGTCGGTGCGAGCGGGAAAGATCACCTCGCTGCTGGGTCCGTCGGGCTGCGGGAAGACGACGGTACTGCGGATAATCGCGGGTTTGGAGATTGCGGACCGCGGCACCATCGAGATCGGCGGCCGCGTCGTGGCCCGGGAGCGCAGCTACGTGCCGCCCGAGCGCCGCCAGATTGGGATGGTGTTTCAGGACTTCGCGCTGTTCCCGCATCTCTCGGTCGCCGAGAACATCGCCTACGGGCTGCCGCCGCACAGTCCGGATCGTGCCGGCCGTGTGCACGACTTGCTGGTACTGGTCGGACTCGCGGGTCTGGAGTCACGGATGCCCCATGAGATGTCCGGCGGCCAGCAGCAGCGGGTGGCCCTCGCCCGGGCGTTGGCCCGGCAGCCGCTGGTCGTGCTGCTGGACGAACCCTTCAGCAACCTGGATGCTGACATGCGCCAGCAACTGCGCGAGGAGATGCGCGAGATCCTCCGGCGCACGCGCACCACTGCGGTATTTGTGACCCATGATCAGGACGAGGCGCTGTTCATGGGGGACGAGGTCGCAGTTATGCACGCCGGGCGGATCGAGCAGGTCGATGCCCCAGAGCACATTTTCCAGATGCCGCGCACGCGGTTTATCGCGTCGTTTCTGGGACGCGCGGATTTTGTTCCGGCGACGGTTACCGCCGACGGCCTGCTCACCGAGGTCGGACTGGTGCCTCTGCTCGCGCCGCTGCCGGCGGGCAGTACGGTCGATCTCCTGGTGCGGGCGGACGATGTGACGATCGGCTCCCGCGGGGATACCGGGGTCATCGTCGCCCGCCAGTTCAGAGGGACGCACCTGCTGTACCGCGTGCAGCTTCCATCCGGACGGGTGATTCACAGCAGCGCCGACCACACGGCACCATTCCAACCGGGCATGCGTGTGGCGGTTTCGATCGATCCAGGGCACCCGCTGGTGTGCTTTCCCGACGGCGAGGCCGTCGTGGCCGCGCCGGTCGAATGCCCCGTGGTTGAGGTTCCAGAGGTCACCCCCGCGTCCTAGAAGAAGGTTTGCTAAGATGGGTCCAAGATGCGGTCCGGATGGCTGCTGGATCTCACCGGCATTACCCCCTACGCCGATGCCTGGGCACTCCAGCGCACGCTCGTCGCCGCCCGCCAGCACAACCGCGTTGGCGATGGACTGATCCTCCTGGAGCACGAGCCCGTCATCACCGTCGGGCGTTCATCGAAATCGGAGCACCTGCTGTTCTCCCGCGAATCTCTGGCAGCTCAGGGACTCGGCGTGTACGACATCGAGCGGGGCGGGAGCGTCACCTACCACGGTCCCGGACAACTGGTGGGCTATCCGATTCTCGATCTGCGATCGTACAACGAAGACATCGGCAAGTTCATGCGCTCCTTGGAGCACACGCTGATCAACGTCCTTGATGACTTTGGCCTCCAGGCTGCCCGGCAACCCGGCTATCCGGGCGTCTGGGTCGACGGCATGAAGATCGCCGCCGTCGGCGTCGCGGTGAAGCGCCGCGTGACCATGCACGGGTTCGCGCTCAACGTGGCGCCCGATCTGGCGCATTTCTCATTCATCAATCCCTGCGGCCTGGGGCGCGAGGTGACGTCGATGGCCATGGTCCTCGGCCGGCCGGTGCCCCTCGCGAACGTCCGCGCCCGCACCGCGGCGAGGTTCGCCGAGGTCTACGCGCTGGATCTCATCCCGGTGACCCGATCGGCGCTCGTGGGGGCGGCCGAAAGCGACTCCGTTCCTGCGCCCGCGTAGGTCCATGCCATCACGGCGGCGCTTCGAAACACGCGCGATTCACGACGGACAGGCGCCCGATCCCGCCACCGGCGCCGTGATTCCTCCGATCTACCAGACGGCCACCTACGCCCAGGACGCGCCCGAGGTCCACAAAGGGTACGACTACTCCCGCACCGCGAACCCCACCCGCGCCGCGCTGGAAACCTGCCTCGCCTCGCTGGAGGATGGGCAGTTTGGCCTGGCGTTTGCGTCGGGGATGGCCGCGATCGCAACCACCGCGTACCTGCTCAACCCCGGCGAGCACGTCGTGGCGCCCGACGATGTCTACGGGGGGACGCACCGGCTGTTCGTGCAGGTGCTGCGCCGGTACGGACTCGAGGTGAGTTTCGTCGATATGACCGACCTCACGCGTGTCGAGGCGGCACTGACCGCGAAGACGCGCCTGGTGCTGGTGGAAACGCCGACCAATCCGTACCTGAAAATCCTCGACATCGCCGCCGTCGCCGAGTTGGCCCACAGCCGCGACGCCCTGGTCGTCGTGGACAACACGTTCGCCACACCCTACCTCCAGCGCCCGCTGGGGCTGGGGGCCGATATGGTCGTGCATTCCACGACGAAGTACCTCGGCGGGCACAGCGACGTGGTCGGGGGCGCGGTCGTGACGAGCAGCCGGGACGTCTACGAGACCCTGAAGTTTCACCAGAATGCGGCCGGAGCCGTCCCGGGGCCGTTTGACTGCTGGCTGGTCCTCCGCGGCATCCGGACGCTGGCGCTGCGGATGGACCGGCACTGCGCGAATGCCCAGCGCGTCGCCGAATCCCTGCGGGGGCACGCCGCCGTCCAGGGCGTGTTCTATCCCGGGCTGCCCGATCATCCCGGACATGCGCTCGCCGCGCGTCAGATGGCGGGATTCGGCGGAATGGTCTCGTTCACGCTGCACGGAGGCGACCCCGCGGCCCGCCGCGTGGCCGCGGGCCTGCGGGTCTTCACCCTTGCCGAGAGTCTGGGCGGAGTGGAATCGCTGGTCGATCATCCGGCGTCGATGACCCACGCCACACTGACGGGTTCGCCGCTCCAGGTCGATCCCGGCCTCCTGCGCCTGTCGGTCGGGATCGAGCACGTGGAGGATCTGATCGGTGATCTGGCACAGGCGCTGGGAAAGGCGGAGTGATGGTGAGCGTCTACATTCCGAGTCCGCTGCGTCGGTGGACGGACGGGCAGGGCCGGGCGGACGTACCGGCGCGCTCAGTCCGGGAGCTCCTCGACGGGCTGGAGGGCCGGTTCCCCGGTATCAAGGCGGAGGTGTGCGACGAGAGGGGAGCGGTGCGCAGTTACATCAACACCTTCGTCAACGGGACCGAGATCCGCCAGCTGGCCGGACTCGACACCCCGCTGGCCGACGATGACGAGGTGTCCATCATCCCCGCGATGGCGGGCGGCATGGACGAACTGACGGGCCCCGGGCCTCGGTCCTCGGGCATCGCACAGCCGACTGGGACCAAAACCGGAGCCCGAAGCCCGAAGCCCGAAGCCCGGCGTGGCGACCAGATCTTCGACAGTATCGTCGACGTCATCGGCAACACGCCGATGGTCCGCCTGGGCCGCGTGGCGCGCGGCGTTCGCGCCGACGTGGTCGGCAAGCTGGAATTCCTCAACCCCGGCGGCTCGGTGAAAGACCGGATCGGCGTCACGATGATCGAAGACGCCGAGCGTGCCGGCCTCCTGCGACCGAGCGGCACCATCGTCGAGGCGACGTCGGGCAACACGGGCGTGGGATTGGCCATCGCCGCGGCGATCCGCGGGTACCATACCATTTTCGTCATGCCCGACAAGATGTCGGACGAGAAGATCCGGCTGCTGCGCGCGTTCGGGGCGCGCGTGGTCATCACGCCGACCGCGGTCGCGCCGGAGGACCCGCGATCGTACTACAGCGTGAGCCGACGCATCGCGCAGGAGACGCCCAACAGTTTCTACGCCAACCAGTACGCGAATGAGGCGAACCCGCGGGCCCACTACGAGACCACCGGGCCCGAGATCTGGGCCCAGACCGGCGGCCGGGTCGACGTCCTCGTCGCCGGGATGGGGACCGGCGGCACGATCTCCGGCGCGGGGCGGTACCTGAAGGAACGCAATCCTGGCCTGCGCGTCATCGGCGCGGATCCGATTGGGTCGGTGTACTACGAGTACGTGAAGACCGGCCGGATGCCCGAGGCGCACGCGTACAAGGTGGAAGGGATCGGCGAGGACTTCCTGCCGCAAACGATGGACGTGTCGGTGCTGGACGAGGTCATCCAGGTGTCCGATCGCGAGTCGTTTGCGATGACCCGCGCGCTCGTGCGGGACGAGGGGATCTTCTGCGGCGGTAGCAGCGGGACGGCGGTGGCGGCGGCGGTGAAGTACCTGCGCGGCCAGCCCGAGGCCGGGACGGGCCTGCGCGCCGTCGTCATCTTGCCGGATTCCGGGTCGCGGTACCTGTCGAAAATCTTCTCCGATGACTGGATGCGCGAGCACGGATTCCTCGACGCCGAGCTCGGCGCCGTGTCCCACCTCCTCACCGGGAAGACCGGTCAACTGGTGACGGCCGCCCGGACGGACGCGGTGATCGAGGTGATCGCAAAGATGAAACAGTACGATGTCTCCCAGCTGCCGGTGCTCGACGACGGGCGGTTGATGGGGATGATCAGCGAAGTGGACCTCCTCACCTACCTCCTGGAGGGGTCCCACCGGGCGTCTGATCCGATTGAGACGATCATCGACCCCTTGCCGCCGGTCGTGGACCCGGAGACGCCGCTGGACGCGCTGGCCAACGTGTTCCTGTCCGCGAACGCGGCGGTCATCGTGGAGCACGGCGCGGTCGTCGGCATTGTGACGAAAATCGACATGATCGATTTCCTCGCCAAACGGCGGGGACGATAAGCCCCCCGGCGTTGGAGACGGTTGCCCTTCCAGTGCTGCGGATGGCGCCGGTGGATGACGTCCTCCTGCACGAGGAGGCGGATGACGTGCGCGTCGAGCGCCTGGCGACGCGCCTGCGGGACGACGGCGTGCTCCGCAATCCGCCCGCGGCCGTCTCGCTGCCCGGCGGGGGTTTCGTGATCCTCGACGGCGCGAACCGGACCAGCGCCCTCGCCGCCCTGGGCGCCCGGGTCATTCCCCTCCAGGTCGTGGACTACGACAACGTGCGCCTCGACGTCTGGAGCCACTTCCTGCTCGACAGCGGCACGGTGCCTGCGCGTCTGCAGGCCCAGGGAATCCCGCTCCGGCCCCGAGGACGGGGCGTGGAGATGGTTCCAGAGCGTGCGTCGCCGGCGTGCTACATCGCCGCCGGTGACGACATCTACGAAGTGGACGTCACGGGCCGGCTCGCCGCAATGCTGGCCGCGATCGTCGCGACGTACAAGGGCACGATGCGGATTTACCGCGTCCCCGGCTCCGGGGTCGGACGGGGGCTGGGCGAGCAGGCGGCGCGTCTGGCGCGAGAGTACGGCACGGCCGGAACGCTGGTCGCCTTCCCCATGCTGGAGAAGGACGAGATTCTGGCGATTGCGCGACAGGACGAGAAGCTGCCGACCGGCGTGACGCGGCACGTGATCGCCGGGCGTGCGCTGCGCGTGGACGTCCCCGTGGACATCCTCACGTCCGAAGGCCCCCTGGATGCGAAGGATGCGTGGCTGTCCGACTTCGTGCGGGGAAAGCTGCTCGACAACCGAGTGCGCTACTATCCGGAGGCGACCTTCCTCTTTGATGAGTGAGTTCGCGCATGGCGTACCGCTTCGCTCCCTCTGAACCTCACCAGTTGGGCGAATCCCTCCTCGGACGCATCGGGAACACGCCGCTGCTGCGCCTGCGTCGCGTCACGCGGGGCCTGGCCCCGGCGGTGGAGGTCTATGTGAAGGCGGAGTGGTTCAATCCGGGCGGGTCGGTCAAGGATCGTCCGGTCCTGCGAATCATCGAAGATGCCGAGCGTGACGGCCGGCTCACGCGGGAGCGGGTCATCACCGATTCCTCCTCCGGGAATGCGGGCATCGCCTATGCTCTCATCGCCGCGGTCAAAGGGTACCGCCTGCGGCTGTTCGTTCCCGGGAACGTCAGCGTCGAACGCAAGCAGGTACTGGCGGCGCTGGGTGCCGAGGTGACCTACACCGATCCCCTCGAGGGCTCCGACGGCGCGATCATGGCTGTGCGTGCCGCCGTGGCGGCCGACCCCCACCGCTATTTCTTCGGCGACCAGTACAACAACCCGAGCAACGTGCGCGCGCACGTCGACACCACGGGCCCGGAGATCGCCGGGCAAACGGACCACCGCATCACCCACTTCGTGGCCGGTGTGGGGACCGGCGGGACGCTGGTCGGCGTCGGCCGCTACCTGGCGGGATCCGGCCGTCCCGTCGAGATCATCGCCGTCGAACCCGACCGCGCGTTGCACGGGATCGAAGGGCTCAAACACCTGGTCTCGTCGATCGTCCCGGGGATCTACGACGCCGCGGTGGCTCATCGAACCATGGAGGTCTCTACGGAGGCCGCCTATGCGATGGCCCGGACGCTGGCGCAGGACGAGGGGCTCCTGGTCGGACAGTCGTCCGGGGCCGCGGTGGTCGGGGCGCTGGCCGTGGCCCGCCATCTCGACGAGGGGATCGTGGTCACGATCTGTCCGGATGGCGCGGATCGCTACCTCTCGACCGCGCTGTGGAACGAGCAGGAGACGTCCCCACCACCCGATCTCCTTCCAGTCGCGACCCGGTTCGCCGCGGGAATCGGCGGCGCCGCCGGCGTCGTGACGCGAACGTCGCTGACCGACGGGGCCGGGATCATTGTCACGCCGGAGCAGGTCGCGAACCTGGTCGCCCAGGCCGTGGACGAGTCTCCCCACGAGTGCTGCGGACTCCTGGCCGGCCGCAGCGGTCGAGCCGAACGAATGTTCCGCGGCACCAACGTCGACCACAGCCCCTTGACCTACTACATGGACCCAAAGGAAGTGCTGCGCGCGACACGGGAGATCGACGACGCCGGGATGGACCTCCTGGCGATCTACCACTCGCACACCCACACGCCGGCCTATCCGTCGCCGACGGACATCGCCAAAGCGCACTATCCGGACTCGTTGTACCTTATAATCTCCTTGAAAGACCCGGCCCGGCCGGAGATCCGGGGGTACCGGATCGTCAACGGTCGGGTGGTCGAAAAGAGCGTGATCATCCGATGAAAGTATCTGCGCGTGCGGAGTATGGGTTGCGGGCGCTGATCGATCTGGCCCAACACTACGGCCGAGGCCCGGTGCAGAGCCACGATATTGCCGCACGCCAGGGTCTCCCCGAACCGTACCTCAATCAGTTGATGACGACGCTCCGCAAGGCCGGCCTGGTCGCCAGCAAGCGCGGCCCGTCGGGCGGGCACGCCCTCGCCCGGGCCGCGGAACTCATCAGTCTGCGCGAGGCGTTCGATGTCCTCGAGGGTCCGGCGGCGCCGTGGTGGTGCGTGGAGGAAACGGAGCCGGACTGCGTCTACGCGCCCGGCTGCGGCCTCAGGCCGGTCTGGCAGGCGATCAGCGCCGCCGTGGAGCAGGTCCTCGCCGACTTGTCCCTCGCCGACATTGCCGCCCGCGTGCGGGAACCGCTCGACTCGCCGCGAAGCAGCCGTTCGACGTCACTCACAATCGTTGCGGCACCGAAGTAGCCGTTCGACTCCCGCGCCAGCGGGCGAGTCGAATGGAATACTCGGCTGTCCCTGAGCGTTCCAGAAGGGCGGCCATGATAGGAGTACTGGCAGTGCCACAGCAGGAGTCCGCGGCGGTGGCGGAGGATCGCGAACGGTTCACCGCCCTTATCACCGAGCACCTCGACGGCCTCTTCCGGACCGCGCTGCGTCTGACCAGGAACCGCGCGAATGCGGAGGATCTGCTGCAGGAGACCTTTCTGCGCGCGTGGCGCTCCTTCCACACGTTCAAGCCGGGGACGAACGCGCGGGCCTGGCTCTACCGCATTCTGATGAATGCCCACATCGACGCCTACCGGCGGACGACGCGCGAACCCGACATCGTCGACCAGGACGACGTCGACGAATTCTACCTGTATTCCAAAGTCCAGGAGAGCGACGAATTCCGGCGGGCCGGCAACCCTGAGGAAGCGCTCCTGTCGCAGTTGATGGAAGCCGATGTCGTCGGTGCGCTGGAGGATCTGCCCGAGTCGTTCCGGGCCGTGGTCGTGCTGGCTGACATTGAGGGCTTCTCCTACAAGGAGATCGCGGAGATCCTCGACATTCCAATCGGGACCGTCATGTCACGCCTGCATCGCGGGCGACGCCAGCTGCAGGTCAAGCTGTGGGACTTTGCGCGGCGGGCCCACTATGTGCGCGCCGACGGGAACGCCCCGTCGACCCCAGGCGGTGCCGGCCGATGAGACACCTCGACTGTGAGGACGTCCTGCGGGAAGTCTGGAGTTATCTCGACGGCGAAGTCGAGGAGACGCGGTTCCTCGAGATCCAGGCCCACGTCGAAGAGTGCGCTGGGTGCGGCCCGCGCTACGAGTTCCAGCGCCGGTTGATCATGATCATTCAAACCCGCGCCCGGCAGGGCTACCCCATCCCAGAGACACTCCGCCAGCGGCTGTTCAGATTGCTAGAGTAACGGGCCTTCGAACCCCGACCCCCGCCACCTCGGTCGAGGAATCCCCCACTTGAGTGATATGCTCGGCTGCCGGCGAGGTGCTAGCATGTGGGCCGGAGGGCAGGGAGGCGTCTGATGCCCGCGATCCGCGCCCTGCTCGTCGACGACCACCGGGTCGTCGGTGAGGCGATCGGCCGCCTGCTCCAGGAGGCTCCGGACATCGAAGTCGTGGGGCAGGCGACCAGCGGCCCGGAAGCCGTTCATCTGGTCCGGCGGCTGCAGCCCTCGGTCGTCTTGATGGATCTCGGCCTGCCTGGGATGGACGGCGTCGAGGCCACCTGGACGCTGCGCCGCCAGTTTCCCGCCCTCCCCGTCCTCGTGCTGACCATGTTCGAGCAGGAGGCGTACGTTCGCGAGGCATTCCGCGCCGGCGCGTCCGGCTACCTCGTCAAGACGGTATCGGCCGGCGAACTCGTCCATGCGGTGCGGGCCGTCCACGCCGGGGATGTCATCGGACGAGACGCCGGTTCCCCGGGTCCACTGACTGTCCCCGCTGCGGCCCCGAGGTTCTCGCACCGCGAAGTTCAGGTACTCCAGCTGGTCGTCGCCGGCTTCGGCGCGCGTGCGGTCGCCGAACGCCTGCGGCTGAGCCCGCACACGATTCGCAACCACCTCAAGTCAGTCTACCGGAAACTGGGGGTGACAGGACGCGTCGAGGCCGCGGTCCACGCGGTGCGGCTGGGTCTGGTGAAGGCATGACTCCGCGGATCCCGGTGCGCCTCGACGGCGAGATCCGGCTCGTCCCCCCGCAGGAGGTGCTCTACTGCGTGGCCGACGCAGGCCGTGTCACGCTGGTGATGACCGGCGGCCAGATGCGCGGCGCCGGAGGGCTTGGGCCGCTGGCCCGCCAGCTGGAGCCGCTGGGGTTCTTCCGCTGTCACCGTGCGTACCTGGTGAACCTGGAGCACGTGCGCAGCGTGATTCCCTGGACGCGGAATGCCTACAGCCTGGCGCTGGAGGGAGACAAAGAAGTACCGCTCAGCAAGCACCGATTCAGTGCATTGAGACGTGTGCTTGGGTGGTGAAACGAGCTGCGGCTGCGAGACCGGGGCTTAGTGTGCTTTGGCGGCAGCCTTTTCCTTCTGTTCCATGATCGCCGAGGAGTGGCCCGGGAAGGCCGATGCGCTCGGGTTGATGTAGGTCACCGCGTTGTTCACGGCCGTGGCCGCCTCGCCGAACCCCGTGACGATCAGCTTGAGTTTGCCGGGAAACGTCACCACGTCTCCGGCGGCATAGACGCCCGGGAGGGTCGTCTCCATCTTGGTATTGGTCACGATGGAGTCTTCCAGGATCTGGACGCCCCACTCGCGGATCGGTCCCAGATTGCTGACCAGCCCGAGGAACGCCAGGACGGCGTCCACGTTGGGCCGTTCCTCCTCCCGCGTCTTGTTCTGGTAGATGACGGCGGATGAGACGCGGTCGTCGGTGCCCTCGATCGACTTCAACTCGTAGAACAGCTTCACCTGAATGGGCGACGCGAACAGCTTCCTCACGCTGTCCTCGTGCGCGCGGAACACGTCCCGGCGGTGGATCAGCGTGATTTCCTTCGCGTAGTCCACGAGTCCCAGCGCCCAGTCCAGGGCGGAGTCGCCGCCGCCGATCACGAGCAGCCGCTTGCCGCGGAACTCTTCTTTGGACCGGACCGCAAAGGACAGTCCCCGCCCCAGCCACTGGTCGAGTTCCGGGCGTTTGAAGGTCTTGGGGGTGAAGGCGCCGATGCCGGCGGTGATGATCACGACCCGGGTCAGGTGTTCCCCCAGGTCCGTGCCCAGGCGGATGAGGCCGTCGTCTGAGCGGTCCAGCGTCTGCACGCTCTCGTTGAGATGGATCGCCGGATTGTACTGCGTGGCCTGCGCGACCAGGTTCTGCACGAGGTCTTTGCCCAGGACCTTCGGGAAACCGGCCACATCGTAAATCCACTTGTCGGGGTACAGCGCGGTCACCTGGCCGCCGAGGTCCGGCTGGCTGTCGATCAGCTTCGTCCGCAGCCCGCGAAAGCCGGCGTAGTAGGCCGCAAACAATCCCGTGGGGCCCGCGCCGATAATCGTGATATCGTAGGGGTCGCTGTCAGATCCCATCATGCCACCGGTCATGGATTTGTCCCGACAAATGCCGTGCTATTATACCCTAATCAGTCCCCATGCTAGAATGCAAAGTGGAGTCAGCCGGTCAAGAACTACGTGGGCGATCGGAGGCGGAGGACACGACCCGATGACGCGTGCAGCGCGAGACCCGAACCAACGCGACAGCCAGATCCAGCGGAGTGGCAACGGGGACAGCCGCATTGGAACGGGTCGAGGCGGGCCGTTGCTCAGCACCGAGCAGATGGAGCGGTACTCGCGGCAGACCATCCTCGAGGAGGTTGGGGTTGCCGGCCAGCGCACGCTGCTGGACAGCAAGGTCCTGATCATCGGGGCGGGGGGCTTGGGCAGCCCGGCGGCCATCTACCTGGCCGCGGCCGGCGTCGGGACCCTGGGCATCGTCGACGGCGACCGCGTCGACCTCTCCAACCTGCACCGTCAGGTGATGCACTTCAGCCACGATATCGGACGGCCCAAGACGCAGTCGGCCCAGCGGACCCTGGAAGACATCAACCCTGACGTGTCCGTCATCCCGTTTCAAACAGTGCTCACCAGCGAGAATGCGCTGGCGGTGCTCGATGCCTTCGATGTCATCGTCAACGGCAGTGATAATTTTCCCACCCGCTACCTGGTGAACGACGCGAGCGTCATGCTCGGGAAGCCGATGGTCGATGCCAGCATCCTCAAGTGGGAAGGCCAGGCCACAGTGTTCCTTCCCGGGCGCGGATGCTACCGCTGTCTGTTCCCCACGCCGCCGCCGCCGGGCACCGTGCCCAGCTGCGCGGAAGGCGGGATCGTCGGCGCCCTGGCGGGGTTCATGGGGACGCTCCAGGCGATTGAAACCGTGAAGATCCTCCTCGGGATGGGGGAGACGCTGGCCAACCGGCTGGCCATCGTGGACGCGTTGACCTTTGACGTGCGGACGTTGCGGTGGAGCCGCGATCCGAACTGCCCCGTGTGCGGCGATCATCCGACCGTCACCGCCCTGATCGACTACGACGCCTTCTGCGGCGTCCCCAGCCGCGCGCATGCGGAGCCGGCACACGTCCCGGAGTCCGAGCCCGTGGTGGACGTGGTTCGCGCCAAGGCGATGGTCGACACCGAACAGGCTCTGCTCCTGGATGTCCGGGAATCGTGGGAGTGGGTGACCGCCCGCATCCCCGGTGCGACGCACATTCCGATGGGGCAGATCCCCACCCGCCTGACCGAGATTCCACACGACAGGCCGGTGGTCGTCTACTGTGCGACCGGGCAGCGCAGCGGCGCGGTCACGGAAGCACTGCGGCAGGCCGGTTACCCGCGGGTGTTCAATGTGGCGGGGGGGATTGTGGCCTGGATGAACGAACGCCTGCCCGTGGAAACAGGATCAGACAACTCCCGGAAACCGGAACCCGGGAACCGGAAACCGCGTCGGAGGGCGACCCCGTGAGCCGTTCATGCTTGACATGCTCAGCACGACCGGTAGACCCACCTGGTTCTAGATTTTGGATGGGCGATGGTATAGTGTAATGAGTATGATCACCATTACCGAGCAGGCCGCGGCCAAACTCAAGGAACTGATCTCCACGCAAGAGCACCCTGACCTCTACCTGCGCCTGTATATCCAGGCGGGAGGCTGCGAGGGATTCAGCTACGGCATGGCGTTTGATACCGAGCAACAGCAGGGAGACGAGGTCATCGAGCGCGGCGGGGTCCGCGTGCTGGTCGACGCCGTCAGCGGCACGTACCTCAGCGGCGCTCAGATCGACTACGCGCGGTCGCAGCTGGGCGAGGGATTCACGGTCCGCAACCCCAATGCCATCTCCACCTGCGGGTGCGGGCACTCGTTCAAGACACGGCACGATGCCGGGCAACCGGATCCGTGCGGCGAAGAGACACAGGCGAAGGCCTAAGGGGTGTCACGGTGAGCGACCAGGTGCAGACGCAGGACATCGAGATGCGGGGGAAGGTCGAGGCCGTCCTCGATCAGATCCGGCCCTACATCCAGGGAGACGGCGGTGACCTCGAACTGGTCGATATCGTCAGCGGCATCGTCCAAATCCGCCTCGCCGGGGCCTGCGTGGGATGCATGCACTCGATGATGACGCTGCAGGCCGGCGTGGAGCGGATGCTCAAAGACGCCGTCCCCGAGATCAAGGCCGTGGAGGCGATGCCCTTCTAAGCACCGAAGCAGCACCGGCGTGATCGGAGGGCTCCCACCACGGTGAGGGTCCTTCTTGTTTAGGGAAGGCACGACCAGTGTCATTGCGAGGAGCGACAGCGACGAAGCAATCCCAGTCCTGAGACTGCGTCGCTCGCAATGACAAAGCGTGGAGGTGACGCATGGCCACGCCGTGGACGCACATCGTGAGGAAGGTTGACGATTACCGCTGGGAGATTCCCACGTCCTACAAACCCGGCATGCGGGTGCCCGGGCTGATCTTTGCCGACGAAGCGATGCTCCGGCAGATCGCGGGAGAGCAGGCCCTCGAGCAGGTCGCAAACGTCGCCACGCTGCCAGGCATCGTTGGATATTCTCTCGCGATGCCCGACATCCACTGGGGCTATGGATTCCCCGTCGGCGGCGTCGCGGCGTTTGACGCCACCGACGGCATCATCAGCCCGGGCGGCGTCGGGTACGATATCGACTGCGGCGTCAGGTTGATCCGCACGAACCTGCACGAAGAGCAGGTTCGTGGGAAGTTGGAGGCGGCGGTCGATGCCTTGTTCACGGCGGTGCCTTCCGGCGTGGGATCGACCGGCCGCTCCAAAGTCTCCATGTCCGAGATGGACCAGGTGCTCACGGGCGGCGCGCGGTGGGCGGTGAGACACGGATATGGCTGGGAGGATGACCTCGATGCGATCGAAGCCGGGGGAGCATTGGCGCAGGCGGATCCGGACGCGGTCAGCGACACGGCCAAGAAGCGCGGCCGGGGACAGATTGGGACCCTCGGCTCAGGGAACCACTTTCTTGAAATCCAGGTCATTGACGAAGTCTTCGACCATGCCGCCGCGGCAGCGATGGGGATTCAATCCCCCGGACAGGTTGTCGTGTTTGTACACTGCGGTTCCCGTGGGCTCGGGCACCAGGTATGCACGGATTTCCTCCGCGTTGCCGAGCGCGCAGGTCAGGCGCACGGCATCACCCTCGTCGACCGCCAATTGGCATGCATGCCGTTTCAGTCGGAGGAAGGGCAGAGGTATTTCCGGGCGATGAGCGCGGCGGCGAACTTCGCGTGGGCGAACCGGCAACTCATCACCCACTGGACGCGCGAAGCCTTCAGCCAGGTCTTCCGACAATCTCCAGAAGCCCTGGGGATGTCGCTCGTCTATGACGTGGCCCACAACATCGCCAAGCTCGAGGAGTATGACGTCGACGGCAAACGGCGCCGGCTCATCGTGCACCGCAAGGGGGCGACGCGGGCCTTTCCCGCCGGGCATCCGGAAGTGCCGGCGAAGTATCGTCAGATCGGCCAGCCCGTCCTGGTGCCCGGAGACATGGGCCGCTACTCCTATGTCGCCGTCGGGACGGAGACGGCCATGAAGGAGTCGTTCGGGTCCACCTGCCACGGCGCCGGCCGTCTGATGGGTCGGAAGGCCGCCACCCGCGCGCTGGCGGGCGTAGATGTTGCGGCCGAATTGCGCAAGAAGGGAATCATTGTCCGCGCGCAGGACCGCTCGCTCCTCGCCGAAGAGGCGCCCCAGGCCTATAAGGACGTCGCCGACGTCATCGGCGTCTGCCACCACGCCGGGCTCAGCACACGGGTGGCCCGGACCCGCCCGATTGGAGTCGTCAAGGGATAACACGTGGCTGAGAAGACGGGGCTGAAGAGACGTGGCTATCGTGGCTGAGCAGAAGTGGCTATGTAGCCACGTTAGCCACGAAGCCACGCTGCCCCGTTGTAGTCGCAGGTAGCCCCTCCTTAGACTAAGAAGACGCTATTGATGAAAGAGTTTCCCCTCACAGGCACCTGGTTCTACGATCCCTACACTCCGGCCTCGGTGCACACCCACCGGACGGGGCCGGTCGTCGCGCAGGCCACCACCGCATTCCAGCACGTCGTCATCCAGGACTTTGAGCACCTGGGCCGCTGCCTGATCATCGACGGCAAGATCCAGTCTGCCGCGATCGACGAACACATCTACCATGAACTGCTGGTCCACCCGGCGATGGTCGCCCATCCGGCGCCGAAGCGGGTGTTAGTGTGCGGAGGCGGGGAGGGTGCGCCGCTCCGAGAGATCCTGCGTCACCCGGCGGTGGAACGGGTGGTGATGGTCGACATCGACGGCGAGCTCGTCGCGCTGTGCCGCGAGTACCTCGGGACATGGCATGCGGGCGCGTTCGACGATCC
>Ga0209640_10000329_pt1 | contig 35929 bp, 35 predicted proteins | sample RifCSP10_1_FD_184018 | JGI IMG/M metagenome (GOLD analysis project Ga0209640, IMG submission 184018) | Soil microbial communities from Rifle, Colorado - Rifle CSP2_sed 10_1 (SPAdes) (version 2) | ecosystem: Environmental > Terrestrial > Deep subsurface > Rock core/Sediment | place: Rifle... | reverse complement strand
CTTTGGTTTTGATTACCGCCTCTTGTAGCTTGCCAGAAATAATAAATGCCCACGCCGACTCCGGTGAGGACGAATAAAATGGCCACAAACAGCCACATCGCCCGCCGCAAAAAATCTCTCATATACTTATTAAGCCTCCTTGGGTGATCTTATTCTCAATACTAGGGGCCAGCCGATTGTCGTTGCTAGCATAATCACAGGCACTAGCTGCGGTAGGCTAGCAACCACTGATGCTCCAATTAAAGCAACGTTCGTAATTAACCACAACAAGAATGTTTTGCGTCTTATGTACAATCTTACAAACTCGGCCCCAAGATAATAATAAGGAAAGACAACAACTACCAAGAAGGTGCTGGACAGTAGGCCGCACATTAAAGTCACTGCCAGTCCCTCCCAGAAGGGGTTGCTAAGATAAAGCGGGATTAATGAGAAAACGGCCGTGAAAGAGGTGGCTATTAACGGACGGAATCGTTCTTGCAGAGCGATAGCCATTGAATCGACCGGTCCATGCCCTTGCCGCCTCGCCTGGTTGGCGTAATCAGTAAGCAAAATTGTGTTTTTAATACTTAGGCCGATTAACGCAAAGAAACCAAGCATTGTGAAGAAACTGAAGGCATTATCGGTCAGCCAAAGACCGGTAGTAATACCGAAGAGGCTGAACGGTATGGCCATAAAGATTAGTGCGGGCTGAAGCAACGATCGGAATTGGGTGATCAGAAGGAGATAAATTGCCAACAGCAGTATCGGCAGAGCAATCAGTAGGGTCTTGAACGAGTTCTGATTTTCACTCTCAAAACCGATATCGAAGGCGATAGCGTCTCGGGGTAAGCCATAGTTAGCTACTTTTTGGGGCGGAAAGTCTTTTTTAACGGCATTCTGAGCCAGAATTACCAAAGTTGATGTATCGGTATCGTCGAACTCCGAAGCAACAGAAACGTACGACTTGGTGTTGTATCTAGTTAGTGTATCGCTACCGCCGATATTAATGTTCTTTAAGTGGGCTAGGCTGCCGTCGGGTCGCTTTAGTTCAAGTTCGGCTAAATAATTCTTCAAGTCATCAGCCAGTTTGTAGGCGACATCTAAGTTCGTTGTCTCGATCCTCACCGAGAACGCTCCAGCCGGCGGGCCAACATCGCTGGAAGAAGTTTGTACCAAGGCCCCAGGGAAGTCGCTAAAGGCTTTGTCGAGCTGCTTTGTCAGCTTGGGCGCTGTCACATCCGGACCTCGCTGCTTAAACGATTTCAGGTTAATGAACAGTTGCGCCTGGTGAGCATTACCGGTGGCGTAATATGCCGCATTTTTAAAGTTCGGCCCCAAAGTTTTGGCTACAGTCTCGTCGGCCCTATCGGCTGTGGTCTCAATTTGTTCTATTGACTGGTTGGGCGGATAGGTGAAAGTTATGGTTATCAGATCGCTGTCTTTAGAAGGTGCAAAAATATTGAAAGTCACTTTTTGAAACAGTGCAGCGCCACCGGCAATAAAGACGAGCCCTACCACAACCGCGCTGATACCAAGCGTGAACTGGCGCTTGCGCCGACCGCGCATCCATAGTAGCGGCCTAGATAGAGTTTTGGCGACCAGTACTTCTATATGATGTGCTATCGACTCACTTTTATCGTCGCTACCGAGCATTTTTGGCCGCAGTAAGATTAAGCGAGACAGAAACGGTATGAACGTGATGGCTACAATTAAGCTAACTACCAAGCTGGTCATGACTGTTATTGGTATAGCTCTAATGAATTCACCAAGTATGCCGCCCACAAAAATCAACGGCGCGAAGCCAAAAATAGCTGTAGCGGTGGCTGCCAGCATGGCCCGGCTGATTTTACGGCTGGCTTGGGCAATAGCTTCTCTGGCTGATTTAAGGCGGCGCCTGGCAGCGTCTATGGCTTCGACCATGATAATTGTGTCGTCGACTATCAAGCTCAGGCCCAGAACCAAAGAAAACAGCGTGATAGTGTTTATGCTGTAGCCGATTACATACAAGACACCTAGCGTGGTAATAACTACCAAAGCCATGGCACTAACCGTGATAATCGATGCCCGAAGGGCAATCAGAATGGCGCTAACAACCAGTATCGCCATCAATCCTTCGAGTAAAGAGCCCTGTAGGCCGCTTATTTGGTCTGTAATCGATGGCGCGGAGCTGAATGTACGAGCAGCTTTGAAACCGCTGAATTCAGGTGCGGAGTTTAGCTTGTCAATAGACGCCAGAACCTGTTTATCCAAGTCAAGCACATCGAAGCCCTTTTGGCCCTTTATGCCAATGCTAACTGAGCGGTAAAACTTTGTTTGGTCATTCTGGCGAACGCCATAGAAATCAAACTTGCTCTGGCTGATAGCCGGCTGGCCAGTCCGTGGGTCGGTTCCGCGGACATAAGGATCAACTATCTTGACATAAGTCGCCAGCGGAATTTTTGCCTGATTGGCAAGATATTTGGCAGCTTCTTCGGCTTTCCTGGTCAGTTCTTCGGTGCTGGTCTGATTGTCTTTATCAAAAAAAACAATCAGGATATCGTCACCACGTTCGTTTACCGAAGGTGAAAGCGGCCTGAACTCAGGCTTGGCGTCTTCAGGCAATACTTCCGCGTCCTTAACGGCCTTCTCCAAATCAGCAGTGGCTTTTTGTTCCTGGGTGCCCTCTTCATACTGGACAACTACGTTAAAGGAGTTGGCGCTGGCAAAGGCCTGCACGGTCTTCACCCGAGGTTGCCTACTAATAACTTCGCTAAGAGGTTTAGTGACGTCGCGGTCGACCTTTTGTGGGTCGTCAACTAGGTATGGGCCGTTTACATAAGTGTAAGGTATATGAATTTCCGGAAAACCCTCGCGTTTTAGTAGCGTCGTGTAACTAGCGATGCCAAAAGCGAATATCAAAAGCCAGATAAGCAGTGAGGATCTAGGACGATCATAAAAGAACAAGGTTATCCGAGAGATAAGCGGTATTCGTGTTTTATTAGCCCGCCGTTGGCGGAATCTCAACATAACAACCTCAGCTTTTTCTAACTTACTCTCATATTAGCATGCGCCTCTGTGAGACCAGTCACTTTTTCTAAAAAACTAAACTCGTTCGGCGCCAAGTTCAGTTTCAGCCCTAGCGCTTATTTCATCAAGGATTTGATTGACTTCGGGCGTGGTTAGAGTTCTCTGTGGATGCCAAAGTGTCAGCCGCCAAGTAGTCTGTTTAAGGCCTTTGCCCTTTGCTCGCTGGAAAATGTCGAGCGGCTCAATCGTAACACTGTAGCCGTGTTCTTTGGCGGCTTTATCTAGTTGCGTACCTAAAAAATCGGTCAATGCCGCATACGAAAACTGCGTTGATGAGCGTAAACACAGATCTTGATCAAGGCTAGGGAAGCGATTGAGCGGACGGTAATTGATCCGGGCGGCCGCTATGCTTTGTAGCAATGCAATATCGAGTTCGGCCATAGATGAGTCTGCCGAGAGCTTAAGAGCCAATTTCAGCTCGGCAGATGGTTCTCCGACAATCCCTAGAGCATTGCGACCGGCATATACCACGGCTGTACGTCGAGGTTCATAGGCCTCTGAGGCAACCTGCCATTCCTTGGTCAGTTTTTTAACTTCATCAAGCGGCTGATATTGGATATCGTCAATACTTAACTTGTTAAGTAAATTGTCTATATAATATTTAGCCCTATAGAATGGAGCGCCCAATTCTTTAGTCTTATCGACTGAGACCAGGACCAGGCCCAACCTCAGCAGTTCCGCCGGCAATTTTTCACTGTTATCTACTCCCCTGATGTGAGCCGCGCCAATTTCAAACAAGGCGAAACTGCTAAATCGGGCTTTGATATTTGGATGGACTTTCTCAAGTAAGCTCGGCGTTAAACTCAATCGGTAATATTGTAAATCGGGGCTAGTTGCGTTGCGGATATGGTAGGCGTCTTTAGTAGCTTGGCCGGCATTTTCAATCAGAGAACCGTGAACAAAACTATACGTCAAAACTTCATTAGCGCCAGCTGACGATAGAATGCCGCGCATGCGTGATTTGAAAGCCAGCACCGGATCAAGCTCAGCCGGGCTTAAATCGCGCGGCGGCAGCTGCTGTGGTAGATGCTCGTAACCATAGAGGCGCCCGATCTCTTCAACTATGTCTTCGGGGATTTTTATGTCCTTCCGCCAGAACGGCACCTGGACCGCCAATGTTTTGCCACTCGTTTTAATCCTGAACTCAACATTTTCTAACAGCCGGCTCATTTCGCTAGCAGATAAGTTTATGCCTAAGCGTTCATTAACGAAAATAGTTGTGACTTTAACTGTCGGTGGCTTTACCAACTGACCTTTAAGGTCGTAAATACTGCGTGCTGGCAGCCCGCCCGACTCATGGATGACGGAGTCGACGGCGCGAGCCAGCACGCGGTCGGTCTGCCAGGGGGACTGATTTTTTGTGAAGCGGGCGGCAGCATCCGTAAATAGACCATAATCCATAGCGGTTCTGCGCGTGACGCGCATATCGAAATTACCGACTTCCAAAATGATACTTCTGGTTTTCTCATCAACTTCGGTTGCCGCCCCGCCCATTACCCCCGCCAAACCGATTGGCTGTTTATCTGTGGCAATCACCAGCTCGCCGCCTGACAGAGTAACTTCTTTACCGCCTAGCAACACCAGTTTTTCGCCCTTTTGGGCTTCACGGACTACAATTTTTGCTTGATTGTTGCCGCATAGACTTTTTAGCTTGTCGTAATCATAGGCGTGAATCGGCTGAGCCGTTTCAATCATTAGAAAGTTGGTAACATCGACGATGTTATTGATAGGCCGTACCCCAACGCGAGCCAAATAGCTTCGAATATCTAGTGAGGCATCGTTGACTTTGACGTTTTTAACGACTTGCATCATAAACCGTGGGACCAAATTTGGTACCTGGTTTTTAACGCTTAGCAGCTTGTCGTCTGTCTTGTGGCGGCCGGTAGTCTTATCGCCCAAGTACCACTTGGGCGAGCGGAAAACCATGTGTTGAATGCCGGCCAGTTCGCGGGCTATGCCCAGCATGCCAAAACAGTCCGGCCGATGCGTGAACATCTTGTTTTCGATATCGATTATATAATCATCCAACTCATAAACTTTGGCAAAATTATCGCCTGGTTTGGCAGCTTTATCAATTTCAATAATCCCGGTGTGGTCATCGCCCAGCTCCAGCTCTTTGGCGCTGGCCAACATGCCGTGGCTAACCACACCGCGGATCTCTCGAACTTCCAAGGTAAGCGGTTCTTTATCGATTGTGCTCGGAACAGCTACACCTGGCGGAATCCAGGCGGCTAACATACCGGTTTTGACGTTCGGCGCGCCGCAGACAATTTCAATCAGCCCGTCTTTGTCACGTTTTACGCCCTTGATTTTGCCACCGTCGTCAGCCAAACAAACGCTTAGCTTATCGGCGTTTGGGTGCTTCTGGTTTGAAACAACTTTAACGACAACAATCCCTTTGTATTTTTTTCCAACGTCAATAACTTCTTCTACGGCCCCGAGCTGGGCTCCTATTTTCTCAACTAAAGCATCAACACCGTCAGGAACAAGATTGGCCGAGCACTGGTCGGCCTCGACAATCGACCTAATCCAGTTAAGGCTAACCTTCATTCTTGGCCTCTCGCATCGCCTCTTCGTGCTCTATCGATTTCATAGATATCTCCAGGTTGCAAGCATTGTTAGCCTTGCAAAAAGCTTCGCACTCTTTGGCTAGATTCTCGTTCCGGTAATGGTGCCCGCACTCCGGACACTGGAAAATTTTTTCCTGGCTCATGAAAACTGCCTCAGGAATGCTAAATTGCCACTTTCAAAATGACGGATGTCTTCGATGTTGTATTTGAGCATCACTAGACGCTCGATGCCGAATCCCCAGGCAAAGCCGGTGTATTGGCTCGGGTTGATTCCGCCCTCTTTCAGAACATTGGGATGTATCATACCGCAGCCGCCGAGTTCTATCCATCCGGTGTGTCCGCAGACATTACAGCCGGCTCCGCCGCAGAATGGACAACTGGCGGCGAATTCAAAACTGGGTTCAGTGAACGGGAAATAGAAGGGCTGGATTTTGATATCAATATCTTTTTGATAATAGTTGCTCAGCCAGGCTTTGATGGTCGCCACAAGATGTCCGGCGTGAATTCCCTTATCCACATAAACGCCCTCCAGTTGGTAAAAAGTGTGCTCGTGGCGGGCGTCCAAATCTTCGTTGCGGAAAACTCGGCCGGGAATTACAACTGCTATCGCTTGACCGTTTTTGAGATTACCAGCGTACTGCTTCAGTACGCGGTTTTGCATGGTGCTGGTGTGGGCCGGCGCTATCAGCTTTTCGTCGGTCACAAACGTGTCATAATCGTCGCGTGCCGGATGACCGGGCGGGAAGTTGAGCGAGCCGAACATATGGTAATCATCATCAAGCTCGCGCGATTCTACGGCCGTAAAACCCATGCGGGCAAATATGTCGAGAGTAGTTTCCAGCTCGGTCATTAATGGATGCTGGCTGCCATATTCAGACGCTAAAAGTTTAGGGCGGTCGTCGGGCTCAACATTGGTATCAAATGGCGCGGTTACATCGATAGGAGTGCTTTTGGCTTTTGGCTTTTGGCTTTTTGTCAGTGAAATCAGGTTTTCCAACTCTTGCTTCAGTTGGTTGACTTCTCGACCGAATTCGGCGCGGGCTTTCCCCGCTGGTAATGTTTTTATGTGGTCAAACAAGGCTTGAAGCTCTGGAGCGCGTAAAATTACCGGCTTATCATCAAGCTTGTCAAACTTAGCTTTCAGCCGTCTGGCAGCTTCCCGTATTTCGGGGTTCTTATACACCATCTTGTTAAAAAGTATAACAACTCTAACCCCTATACCCTAGCGCCTCCACCGCGGCTTTGCCGTATAAGACACCCCTTTGGGTTTCCTATCGCGCAGGGCGCGGAATGAATCCGCTACTCGGGATACCTTCCCGAGGAATAAGTTCTATATCCTATTCATTAAATCCTATATCCTATTAGTATGGATGAGATTGAGCTTCTTAAGAACGCTCAAGAAGTTCTGAAACAAAACGACAGGAGAAAGTGGACAGTGCCGGCTGGCGATCTATACCCTCATCAATGGTTGTGGGACAGCTGTTTTATTGCCATTGGATTGAGGCATCTGGACGTTGAGCGTGCCCAGACAGAGCTTATAAGCTTGCTGCGTGGCCAGTGGAACAACGGTATGCTCCCCAATATTATTTTCTCAGAAGGCGAGGAACACCGCCGCCACCGCGAGCTCTGGCGCAGTTATGTCAGTCCTTATGCCCCGCCCAAAATCGCCACCTCGGGTATAACCCAGCCGCCCATGTTGGCCGAAGCTGTAGTGCAAATCGGCCAAAAGCTCGCTCAGCCGGAAAGACGCAGCTGGTACCGCCAAATGTACCCCTACCTGCTCAATTATCATCGATGGCTTTATGCCGACCGCGACCCGCATGGCGAAGGCTTAATAATCTTACTGCACCCCTACGAATGCGGCATGGACAACTCGCCGCCCTGGATTAGTGAACTTCGTAAACACAGTATGCCCTGGTGGATAAGCTTAATCGAGAGATTGCGCCTGGATGGCATCGTCAATTTTGTCAGACGAGATACGCGCCACGTACCGCCTGGTCAGCGTATGAGCAATATCGAGGCCATGGCTTATTGGGCGGCGGTCCATCGGCTAAGACGTAAGGCTTATAACTCTGAAGCTTTGCTTTCGCGTTCGCTCTTCGCGGTCGAAGATTTAGGGTTTAACTGTATCCTAATCCGAGCCAACACTCGTCTGCAGACAATCGCTAGGGATATCGGTCATAAAATACCAGAGGGCTTAGCCCGAAAGATGCAAAAAACCGAGGCCGCCTTAGAGCAGTTATGGGATGAGAACAGCGGCCAATATTACAGCCGCAGTTTTGTCAGCCATAAATTGATAGAAGAACCGACAATTGCCACATTGTTACCTCTTTATGCCGGTAGTATTACAAATGAGCGGGCTGAGCATTTGTATAAGGCGTTAAGATCTAAGGAGCACTTCGCACTAAAATGGCCGGTACCGAGCGTGCCGTACGACTCCGGCTTTTTTGAGCCGCTCAAATATTGGCAAGGACCGACATGGGTAAATACTAACTGGCTGATAATCGATGGTTTAAAACGTTACGGTTTTGAGACCGAAGCCAAAAACTTGCAAGATAGGACTCTTCGATTAGTGGCCAGGGGTGGGTTGAACGAATATTTCAACCCGTTCAACGGTCAGGCCGCTGGTGCCGAAAAATTCTCATGGACTGCCGCTCTTACTATAGATTTACTTAAGAACTAGCTTTACCGGAGCTCTATTTATTCGTCATCCATATTGGGGCGCTCAAGCAACATCGGGTCTACACCGGAGCTGGTTTCAGCGATTTTTACGACATCTTTATCTATTTTGCCCAACTCTTTATAAGTGGCGTTATAATGCCCAACGGTCGTACTCAAACTACCGCCAAGTTTTTGCATATAGACATTGTGAGCAACAAGATGCCTGCTCAGTTGCTCGATATTTCTGCGAATTCTTTCGGTATCTTGATGGATTTCTAGCGACCGAAGACCTTGGACTATGATTTGCAACATGGCCGCCAATGTGCTGGGCCCGACGATGGTGACTTTCTTCTCAGAGGCGGCATAGTGCATCAGGTTACGGCCGCTTACACCCCCAAGACCGACTTTATTAGCCAGTAAATCATAGTAAATCGCCTCGCTCGGAATAAACATCAAAGCCTGGTCCAAAGTATTTTTGTTTTGCTTGATATATTTGGACGTTTCGTCTATGCGCTTTTTTAAATCCTCTTTGAAAGCTTTTTCAAGAGCCGGACGATCCTCAGCCCTAGCTTCAACTAAGCGATTATAGTTCTCTAGGGAAAATTTACTGTCGATCGGCAACAACTTGTCGTCCAGCTTGATAATAGCGTCAACTATCAGACCTTCGGCGAGCTTGTATTGAAGCTGGAATGTTCCGGGGGGGAGCATATCCTTTAAGATCTGCTCCAGATAGTATTCACCCAGGACTCCGCGCTGTTTGGGGTTTTGTAGGACATTTTGTAGAGTCTTAAGCTCGGCCGCTACGTCGCCAACGCTCTTATTTGTTCTGTCCAGTTCTGTAAGTTTTTGAGTTACCTCGGTAATTATTTTGGCGCTGGCTTGGAACTGAGCAGCCATCTGTTTATTACTGGTGCCGAGCTGTTCTGTTAGTTGTTTTTGCAAGCCTTGTTGCAGCGCGCCCATAGACTTAGTTAGCTCAACCATATCGGCCTTTAAAAGTAGTGCTGAGTCGGACTTCGAATTTTTCGGACGACTTAGCTGCCAAAAAATAAAGCCAGCTAGCACCAAACACAAAACTCCCAAAATAATAATAGCCGCGACCATAACGCTACCCCTCTTTAAATTTATGGACAAAGAAGCGGCGATCAACCGCTTCTTTGTTTTAGAGGGCTTGTCCTTTTCGATAGCTTTTGGCGAAAGTGCACTTTCTTAAAACATCTACGTGTTCTTAAGCAACTTCTACTTCGAGACAATTTTTCCAAGTACCCGCACCTTCTAGCAGTTTTACCGGCAGGGATCTCATGAAATGCGATATGCCATACATATACCCCATCTGGTGTAAATCTAATTATACTCCCAGCGTTAAAAAAACTTGAAGTATTTATGACAATAGCAAGACTAATCTATAGCGATACGGGTAAGGAGGAACATAGAAAGAGCGCCCATAATTGTTAGGCCAATTGTCAGGCGGGAAGAATTTTTGCTATGCGCCTGCGGTAAGATGTCGCTGGCGCCGATATATAGTAAAAAGCCGGCAAAAAACCCCAGATAAACCGCCAACACAGCTCCCGAGAGCGAAAAAAGTAAACTGCTTAGGCCGCCCATAATCGGCATCACCGCGGCTATCGCCAGCATTTTTTTAGCCCGGGATGGTTTGTTTTGGTGGTAAAGCATAACGTTGGTGGTGTTAAAACCATCGGCGAAGCGGTGGCCAATGACGGCAATTGCTACTGCTGCACCGACCGCAGTGCTAACTTGGAAGCCGATGCCTATACTCAGACCGTCTAGAAAGCTGTGTCCTGACAAAGCCACTGCCCCTGCAACACCGACAAAAGGATGCCGGTGCGGACCGTATTTTTCTTCGCTGCCATGGTGAATCAAGATAAGTTTTTCGATTACGTGAAATAGCAGAAAACCGCTGACCAAGGTTATCATTGGCCAAATAGGGTCAAGGTTTTCTGAGAAGCTAATCTCGAAAATCTCGGGTAGTAAGTTAAATGCCACCAACCCTAAAATCAAGCCGGCGGTAAAACCGAAGGCCAGGTGCAGCCTGCGTCGCCCGCGGATAGCAATAAACCCACCCAGCAATGCTGCCAAGGCAGCCGCCAGGGTTAGGAGGAACAACACCATGAGTTTATTCTATATTCCGAACTCTAGAATTTGCAAATTTGTCGCAATTTTTTATAATTTTGCTATAGATGCACTACAAAACGTTGCGGGCACTACTGAAGAAAAACGGTTCGAGCCTTACCAAGCCGCGTAAGGTTGTTTTTGATTTACTTTTCAACCAAAAACCACAGACTATGCAGGTCTTAATCGGTCGGGCTAAAGATAGGGTGGACCGAGCCAGCGTTTATAGAGCTATGGAGTTGTTTGAGAAGCTGGGAATTGTCAACCGCTTAAATATCGGCTGGAAATACAAGTTCGAGTTATCTGATGTCTTCCAAGAACACCACCATCATTTCCACTGTACCAACTGCGGTACAACGTTCAGTCTTGAGCCAAACTCGATGCTTGAGACAATGATAGATACAGTAGCTGCCAAATCCGGTCACTCGCCACGAGGCCACCAGCTAGAGGTTTACGGATTATGCGCCGATTGCCAACGTCGGACCGCCTAACTTTTTGATCATTTTTTCCGGATGAGCAGCCCGACAAAATGTATTCCATTTTGCCGGTGCGATGAGAAACCGCGAAGGGGTTTCTCATAAGGCCGGAGGCCGTTAACCCATTGACATGGCTTCTTTGGCGTCAACTTTTCTGTTTTTGACTACCAAGAACACAACAACCGCGGCCGCCAAAGCCAGCCCAATACCTACTTGAAGTCCTGCTATATAACCATGTACTTGAGCCCCCGCCCTAGGCCCACCAGCGGCAACTTCGGCAGTAATCGTCGAGAAGGCCACGGCTGATAGGATCGCCAGCCCGATTGCCCCACCGACCTGCTGCGAAGTGTTAAGGATACCCGACGCTAAGCCGGAGAAGTGTTTAGGCACTCCGGAAGTAGCCGCCAGTGTTCCTGATACGAACGTCAGGCCCATGCCGACTGCCGCTGTAGCAAGTCCCGGGAAGACATTATGCCAATAGTCTCCATCGATTTTCATTGTCCGGCTGATAACAAATAGGCCGACTGCCAGTACCACTGGCCCTAGATTCATCGGCGGTTTGTAGCCGATTTTGGCAACCAGATTAGCAACTATTCCTGACACAACCGCGATTATGAACGTTACGGGCAAGAAACTAACGCCGGTTTTTACCGGCGAATAGCCAAGGACGGTCTGGATGTAGAGTGTCAGGAAAAAAAACATCGAAAACATCGTGCAGGAAATTACTAAAAATGCCGAATTGGCCCCAGACAAGTTACGTATTTTAAAAATCCTCAACGGCATCAAGGGCTGCTTAGCACGTTGTTCATTGAATACGAATAGTGTCAGTAGCGCCAAGCCAGCCACGATGAAGGCCCAAACAGTTACTGAATCCCAGCCATTACTTGGTGCTTTAGAAAGTCCGTAAACCAACGACATCAGACCGCCGGTAGCCAGAGTAGCACCGGGCAAATCCAGTTTGAGTTTCTTATGCTCTTCGCCGATATGCTTCGGCAGCAAATAGAAAGCCGTAAAGACTACCGCAATTCCAACCGGCACATTGACGAAGAAGTTCCAGCGCCAATCCAGGTATTGTGTCAGTACACCGCCTAATAGCACCCCAGCGGCCGCCCCACCGGATGCCACTGCTGCCCAAACGCCCATGGCGGTATTACGCTCCTTCCCCTCTTTGAACTCAGCTAAGACGATAGAAAGGGCTGCCGGTGACATGATGGCACCACCCAGACCCTGAGCCGCTCGGGCTATGATGAGCTGAGTATCAGTCTGAGCCAACCCAGCGAGAAGAGACATGAGGGTAAAAAAGACCACGCCGGACATAAAGATCAAACGGCGGCCGTAAAGGTCGGCCGCCCGGCCGCCCAAAAGAAGGAAGCCGCCGAAAGTTAAGGTATAAGCTGTTATTACCCACTGCAGGTTATTGCCAGCAAAGTGTAAGTCTCGAGCTATAGAAGGTAGCGCTACGTTGACTATGGCAATGTCCAACACCACCATGAACTGTGCTACCGCAAGTAAAGCCAGGATGGCCCATTTATTTTCTGAATGCTTAGTAATAGCTTTAACCAAAACAGCACCTCCCTCTTTTATTGGCTTATTGGAGTTTATTATAAAGCAAAGCCAATCAATGCTTGTAAAACATATTGTAAGCGGCTGTGGATGACAAGCTTACGCCCCTCAGTTACACTTATACTAAATGGCATCCGAGAAGCAGAAAGTCCTTATTTTAGGCGGCGGGTTCGGCGGAGTTAAGACCGCGCTGGAGCTGGCTAACCATCCTCATTTTGCGGTGACCCTGATGTCAGACCAGCTGAATTTCCGTTACTATCCCGCGCTATACCAGGCTGCCACCGGCGGTAGCCCGGTAGCGTCATCAATACCCCTTTCAGAGATTTTTGCCGGCAAAAACGTCCGGATAGTCCAAGACAGCGCTAAAAAGCTTGATAGGCATAGCAAACAAATCCACTGCAAATCCGGCAAAATCTACGGCTATGATGTTCTTGTGGTAGCCCTGGGGGTAATTACCAACTATTTTGGGATTAAGGGATTAAAGGAGTATTCCTTCGGCATTAAAACCCTGGAAGATGCCCAAGAATTGCGCGACCACCTGCATAAACTCTTGATGGCTGAAGGCCAGCCGGACCTCAACTATGTAATCATCGGCGGCGGCCCGACCGGCGTCGAGTTGGCGGGCGTTCTGCCGGCCTATATCAAACACATTATGCAGAGGCATAAATTTCCCGCCAAAGCTATTCATGTTGAGCTAGTGGAGGCCGAACCGTATCTGGTACCGAGGATGCCGCGGCCTTATTCCATCGCTATCCAAAAACGGTTGCACCGCCTTGGCGTAAAGCTTCATTTGCACCAAAAAGTCGAGGCTGAAACCGCTGACAGACTGACGGTTAGCGGCCGCAGCATTGTTAGCCATACGGTCGTTTGGACGGCCGGTGTCACCAACCATCCCTTCCTAGCGGCTAATAAATTCAGCTTCAGTGAACAAGCCAAAGTTTTAGTTAACGAGTTGCTGCAGGCGGAAGAAGACATTTACGTTATCGGCGACAATGCCGACACCATATATTCGGGCATGGCGCAGACGGCTCTTTACGACGGTAAGTTCGTGGCTGAAAATTTTAAACGCCTGGCGAGGGGTAAACACCCTTGGCCGTATAAGCCCCGCAAACCGGTTTACGTCACTCCCGTCGGCCAACATTGGGCAGCGGTGCAATGGGGTAATCTGCAGATTTACGGCTGGTTGGGGTGGGTGCTGCGGCGGGTAGCCGATTTTGTCGGCTATCACGACCTGCAGCCATGGTGGTCGGCTTACAAGCACTGGGAAGCCGAAAATCAGAGCGGCGAAACCTGCAAAACATGTAGAGGTTAAAGCCTATGGACGCCAAAAAACTGATTTTTAAAGGACAACGGGCACTCGATTTAGTTGATGGACGGCTGGATCGACTAACGTCATATCGGCTGGTGCTGTACTCGCTGCTGGCTTTTGTGGCCTGGGGAATACTGGGTGGTTTGATGGGCGAGATCGCCTTTGAATGGCACCAGGTTTTAGCTTCAACCGCCTTTTTGGCGGTCGTTTGCGTCACCGTCAACTACATAGCTTCTGAGCTACTCAATATCCCGCGCAACAAAGAATCCGACTATATAACCGCTTTGATACTGGCTCTGATTTTAATGCCAGCCCAAGAACCTAATGATTACCTGATTTTGGCTGCAGCCGGTTCAGCCGCGATGCTGTCAAAGTACGTTCTGGTTTACGGCCAGCGGCATATTTTTAACCCGGCGGCAGCCGGCGCGTTCACGGTAGCTCTGCTATTTGATTATTTCCCGGCCTGGTGGATTGGGACGGCTTTTCTGGTACCGCTGGTCTTTATTGCCGGACAGCTGATTTTGCGCAAGATGAAGCGTTATTTAATGGTCAGCGTTTTTATGAGCATCTATTTAGGTTACCTGGTTATTAATTTCTTTCTTAAAGACCAGGCCGGCGATCTGCTAAATATTGTCTGGGTCGGGCTGACTGCTACGCCAGTACTCTTCTTTGCCTACATTATGCTGACCGAGCCATCTTCTTCTCCGCATAAGCCGAAGCAAATGCTGGCCTACGCCACTCTCGTGGGAGTACTTTACTCGGTCAGCGATTGGCACTTCGCACCCGAAGAAGCCCTGCTTCTTGGCAATCTGTTCGCTTTTATCATGGCGCCCAATCGCCGTTTTGAGCTAGCGCTCAAACAAAAGAAAAAAGAGGCTAAAGATATCTACAGCTACATATTTAGTGGTAAAAAGAATTTACGGTTTGCTGCCGGCCAATATATGGAGTGGACACTACCGATGGTTAAGGCCGATACCCGCGGCAACCGGCGTTATTTTACTGTTTCTTCAGCGCCAACCGAAGATTATCTGATGTTTACCACCAAAGAACCAGAGAAGCGCAGCAGTTTTAAAGCCGGGCTGGAGAAACTGCAAGAGGGCGATAAGATGCTGGCCTACCAGCTCGAAGGCTCGTTTGTATTACCAAAGCACACTAGCCAAAAGTTGGCTTTTTTGGCCGGCGGCATCGGTGTTACGCCATTTCGCAGTATCATTAAATACCTCCTCGACAGCCGGCAAAAGCGCGACATCACACTGCTATATTCAGCCAACAGCGCCGATGAGTTCGCTTTTACCGACTTATTTCAACAATCACTACAAGCTGGCATCACAACGCATTACGCGCTCAGCGGTGAGGCACCCGATAATTGGCTTGGTTTCAAAGGCCCGGTAGATGCCGCAATGATAAAGACCGCAGTTCCCGATTACAAAGAGCGTGTTTTCTACATATCCGGACCGTACGGTTTCGTTACCGGGTTACGGCAAACCCTGCTTAAAATGGGTTTGCCTCGCCAAAAAATCATTTCTGACTACTTCCCGGGTTACGGCTAGAGCTTCGTAGTCTTTTTGTTTTTTGACAAAATCGATGCCTTTTTTGCCCATGGCGAAGGCGGCCGTGGCTAGAACATCGGCTGAGATGATATCCGGACCGACCACAGTAATGCTTAGTATTTCGTCGGCCGGTTTTTTAGTTTTGGGGTTGATGATGTGCCCTCCGCGCTCGTAATTCCCCGATGTAGCCACCGCTCCGTTAGAAATACTTAACTTGTTAAGTATTCTCTGCTTATCAGTTGGATCTTGGATACCGATTTTCCAAATTTTATCGCTGCTCGAACGGCATAAAATATCACCACCAGCATAGATGGAGTAGGTTTTTTGGCCTTTGGATTCTAAAACCCTTCCAGCCTCGGCTATCGCCCAGCCTTTTACATACCCACTCGGGTCACAACTATCGCCGTACCATGCCGAGAAATAGCCATCTGTTTTTTCTTCAGCCCTTCGGCAGGCATGAAGTATGAATTTCATCTCGGGGCTCAAAGTCAGCTCATTTAGCTCACCGCGGTTATATTTGGAAAGCTCGCTGTTCTTCTTATAGGGGCTGAACTGCCTATCAATCGCCCGCAATCTGTCAAAAGCGGCTTTTACAACAGACTCATTTTTAAGCTGTGGGACCTCGATAGTCACGGCCATGCCCATAACTCGGGCGGTTTTTCTCATGACCTATGATTTAGAAGCATCGTATGCTTTATCAAGCGCCGACTGCAGCGATTCCTGATAGCCGTAACTGGTACTGGTGGCCCCTGTTACAAAATCGATTTGATCACTTTGCTTTTCGAGGGTAGTGGCTTTAAGTAGGGGCTTGGACATTTCGGTTAGTTGTTGAGTACGACCGTCGTCTTTATCAGGCATCTGCCTAAACTGCACATCGCTAATTTTGCCGCTGGTTATTACAATTGTAATCTGAACATTGCCATACAGCGTCTCAGCCACATCACTAGTGTACGTACCGTTCGGGTAATTATTCGCCTGAGTAGACCTATCCCCAATCCGGTTCTGGCTGGCCTGGACGGCCGGTTCGTTAGATTCATTCTGTATCAACATATAACCACCCAGCCCACCTAAAATCGCCACCACCAAAACAATAACTAAACCTTTTTTCACTACATTCAGTTTACCAGCAGACTTTAATTTAAGCTGAAGTCTAAGTTTTCACTTTGAGTTGACCGCCCTTTTTCTCCGGAAGAGCAGCCAGACAAAATGTATTCCATTTTGCCTGCGCGATGAGAAACCACGAAGGGGTGTCTCATAAGGCCGTTAGGCGCCTAGACCTGGATGCGGTTGAAGCGGTTGACGGCAAAGGTTGTGGCGACTACCAGCGTTATGAACAGTACTGCCATGTCCAGCGCAATCGAAAAGTGGCTTTCGCCGAGTAGAACATACCGTAGGCCATCAACTGCGTAAGATAGAGGATTGACCGAAGCAATGATACGCAAAATATCTGGCGCATTGGTCAGCGGGTATAACGCATTTGACAGGAAAAATAGTGGGAACATCACGAAGCTGTTAATAGCTTGGAAGCCCTGAAAGTCTTCAACCGCCGAGGCCAAGCCAGCGCCAAAATGCGCCAGAGCCAACGACATAGCAGCCATTATCCCAACCGCTATAGGTACCGCTAGCCAATTCTCGGGTCTGAAACCAAGCGCCAGGGCAATAACGAATACCAGGCAAGCTTGGACGAGCGTAATTGTGGCACCACCCAGTGCGCTACCAAGTAAAATTCTCAGTCGTGAAACAGGCGCTACTAAAAGCTCTGATAAGAAGCCGAAACGGCGATCGAATATGATAATGGCTCCCCAAAAGATTGAAGTGAACAAGATAGTCTGCATGATGATTCCGGGAACCAAAAATTGCAGGTAGTCCCCTTGCCCGGCACGTTCGAAAACCGCACCGAGCCCATAACCCAAAGCCAGCAAGAAAAGCAGGGGCTGACCGATAGAACCGATAATACGCGAGCGGCTTCGGAAATAACGCCGCATCTGCCTCAGCCACAAAACCGCCAATATCTGCATATTAGCTCCTTAAGCTCCTGATTCGCATTGCGCTTTTCATATTTAACCCGTCGTATGCATCACTGGTTTCGTCGCGAATGGTTTCGCCGGTCAATTTCAGATAAGCCTGCTCTAAGTTTTTAGTCTTGGTCAGCTTAGCCAGGTCTTTAGCCGTTCCAATTGCCACGATTTTGCCGTGGTCGATGATGGCTATGCGGCCAGCGACTTCTTCGGCTTCATCCAGATAATGGGTAGTGAAGAAAATCGTCATTCCCTCGTGCTTGGAAAGTTTCTTAACATAGTCCCATAAGACATTCCTAGTCTGGGTATCAAGTCCCAAGGTTGGTTCGTCTAAAAACAGCACCTTGGGATGATGGAGCAAACCGCGGGCGATTTCCAGCCGGCGGCGCATGCCACCCGAGAATGTTTTAATATAACTGTCTTTTCGCTCTTGCAGCCCGACTAAATTAAGTAACTCCTCAATGCGCTGGTCTTGCTCTGGTTTGGGCACATGATAAAGCGCCGCATGCAGCTCCATATTTTCTTTTGCGGTCAGCTCTTCATCCAGACTTGGGTCCTGAAAGACGATACCCAAAGATTGTCGCACTGCCGCCTGGTCTTTGGTTACATCGTGCCCGGCCAGATACAACTTGCCGCTGGTTGGCCGCAGCATGGTGGTCAGCATTTTAATGGTGGTGCTTTTACCGGCACCGTTAGGACCTAAGAATGCAAAGATTTCTCCGGGATATATCTCGAAGTTAATGTGATTGACAGCTTTAATCTTGCCGAAGCTCTTGTAAACGTCTTCGGCCGCTATTATCGGCCTGGCCATGGGGTTACATTATATCAGCTTGAGGACTTCCTCGATTGTGCTGCCGGGTTTATAAAATCGTAAATCGCTGCTACCCATTCTCCATCTCTCTTGAATCGGCTCCAATATCCTCCAGCTCTCCAAGACCTCACCGCTACTGGCAAATAGACTCTGGCTACCGCGTATGGCGTCAAGCAGAACCCGCTCATAAGCATCTGGTAAGCGTTCATAGTGCTGCTCATAAGTAAAGGCTAGCGATTTTTGCTTTAAGCGCCGCTCGTAGCCTGGCTCTTTGACCCATAGATCGAGCTCGATACCCTCTTTGGGTTGCACCCGAAGCGCTAAGCGATTGGCTTCTGATGTTTCTTTCTTTTTGAAGTAAATTCTAATCTCTGTCAGCTTATCGTTAAGGTTTTTACCTGAGGCTAAAAGAATCGGAACGCCTTGCCAGCGCCGCTCCTTTGACTTCAGCGTCAGCCCGACGAATGTCTCGGTAGTCGAACCGGGATTGGCAACTTCTTTCTGGTAGCTTTTATACTGTGCCCGGATAATCGGCTTGTCTATATCGATCGAAAGGGCCTTTAGAGCTATCAGCCGTCTGCTCGGAAGCTCTTCGTATTCAAATACGTCGGCATAAGGCTCCATGAGCGTTAAAGCTGCCAGCTGTAATAGGTGGCTTTGAATAACATCGCGCAAGGCGCCGGTCGATTCATAAAATAAAGCCCGGGCCTCAATATTGATTTTCTCAGCCACGATGATGACGATTTTCTCGATGAACCGGTGGCTCCAGACATTACGGAAAAGGGCGTTGCTGCCCAGAAATACCACAATGTTCTGCGCCACTTCTTTAGCTAAGTAATGGTCAATCCGGTACACCTGCTTTTCCGGGAAGTGTTTAGCCGTTTGCGTAATCAGCTCACGCGCCGATGCCAAATCAAATCCGAAAGGCTTCTCCAACAGCAGCTTGGCTTGGGAGTGATTCAAGCCGGCTTGGCCCAGATGCCGGATAATCGGTAAAACGGCTGCCGGCGGCACCGACAAATAGAAAATGACTTGTGGCTTCGCGCCTGATTTTTGGCCGATGGCTGATAGCTTTTTCTTTAACGCCAGATAATCGCCCTGAGCGTTCAAATCCATCTGAAAAAGCTTGGTGAAATGTTTCAGGTTTTTGTTATTATCGCCGAGTACCTCGGCTATAGACACATCACGGCGTGAGACCCCCAAGATTGTGAAGTTCTCAGGCAAGTTGGCTGAGCGACAAACTTCAGACAGAGCTGGAAGCAGATATCGCCGGCTCAAGTCACCGGTTATTCCAAATACAACTAAAATAGTGCCTGGTAAGACTCCCTTGGCCATACCAGCAGTATAGAGGTTATTGCTTGAAAAATTAATTTTCGGCAGGGATTAAGCCTGGCGCTGGTTATCAATCGGATCCAAATCGCCGACATCCAGTTTTACCACGCTTCCGGGTTGAGCCTCACCGCGCAGAATTTTGGTTGCCACAACGTCCTCCACTGCATCGGCAATTACCCGCCGCATTGGACGGGCGCCAAATTCCGGATCATATCCGGCCTGGATTAATTTAGCCAAGGCCGCATCGCTCAACTGGACCGAGACATTTTGCTTGGCCAAAGTTTGGTTGACATTATTAATCATCAGCTTGGCGACTTGGGTTAGCTCTGGCTGGTTCAGCGACCTGAACAACACGATTCCATCGAAACGGTTTATCAGCTCAGCTCGAAAAACATTGCTAGCTATGAGCTTGTCGATCAGCGGCCTCTCAAATGATTCCAACGTATCACCGGCCGCCACCCTTTGAGTAATCTCGGCTGAACCAGCATTTGATGTAGTGATGATTATAGCATTGCGGAATGACGCTGGGTGGCCGGCTTTATCAGTCAGGCGACCTTCATCCAGAACCTGCAGTAGCAGGTTAAGCACGGCCTGGCTAGCTTTTTCGACTTCATCTAGCAGTACAACTGAAAACGGTTGCTGCCGGATTTGTAAAATCAGGCTTTTGTTGGCCGGGCCGCCGGCCTCCACTAACCGCTCGGCAGCCTCTGACTGGTGATACTCGGTCATGTCTAAGCGAATCATTCGCCGTTCGTCGCCGAAATAAACCGCTGCCAATGAGCGCCCTAGTTCAGTCTTGCCAACACCGGTTGGACCCAAGAACAAAAAGCTGCCAACCGGGCGCTTGGGGTCGGCCACGCCGGCCCGGCCACGTCGCAGCGCTGCCGACACTACTTGAACTGCCCTTTCCTGATTAATCATACGGCTGTGGATACGTTCTTCCAGATTGAGCAAAACATCGGCTTCCGGAGCTTCGGCTTTTGCGACTTTTACGCCGCGAGTGATTTCAACAGCCGCTTGCACTGATTCAGCGGTCATAATCTTATCTTGGGTGTAAGGGATGGACTGCTCAAGCAGGCTGATAGCCTTGCCTGGATAAGCCTGATCCTGCATGTATTGGTCGCTTAGGCGATAGGCCTCACGCACTGCCTGATACGTGACATTGATGTGATTTTGGGCCTCCAGCGTTAATGCACTGTCCTCTAAAATCTGCATCGTAATAGTTTGGTCAGGTTCGTTAATGATAATCGGCGCCATATGCGCCGCCAGCGACTCACGGTTCGATTTTAATTGCTGCCAGAACTCCGGTGTGAAGGCTGCAACGACCTTTACCGTGTGGTTTTGTAACAGCGGCAGCAGTATCTGGCTGACGTCAAAAGCGCCTGTGCCTTTTCCAAAAAATAGCTCGGCCTCGTCTAGAAAAATAATGATGTTGCGGGCATGCACGGCTTCATTGAACAGACGAAGCATAATTTTTTCGAGCTTATCGCCAGCCGCCGACAAAATAGCTGAGGCATTAAGGCTGACAATCTGGTAGTACTGGAGGCTTTGGTCTTGGCCCCTCAGTAATCTTTCGGCTAGCGCGTACACTAGTGACGTCTTGCCAGTGCCAGCTGGGCCAACAAGCGCAGCGTTCCCCTGGGGCTGGCTCAAAGAATGGACTACGCTGTCCAAAACTTCGCCGTGTGCCAGGGTGTGAAAATGGCCATGCCCGGCTTCGACAGCCGAACTGATATTCTGGCCGAACTGGTCGAGGGTCGGCGTGAAGCCCGATGCCCAGTCGCGGCCAATACCACCAAAATACGGCTTGGGTTGGTTTAAAGACCGGCTTAGACGCCCCAGCCAGTCCGAAGTTTCCAGTAAATCTTCGCTTGTCAAGTTAAGTTTAGCTAAATAATCTTTTGCCGGTTGAGAGCTAGTAAGCAGAGATGCGGCTAATATCCCGGCGTGTAACTCGGGGCTGTTTTGCCGCTTCATCAATTCTTGAGCGTTGTGCCAGACAGCTGCCATTTCGTCCGGTACCTCGCTTAATGAGCGTGAAACCTGCTCAGTTGAAAGCAATAAGTGATTAATGATGAACCTGCCCTGCCACTCCAACGTGACGGCTTGCCAAGTACTGCGCGGAGTAACCGGTGTCGGCTTACTGAAACGAGCTAGCAGTTTAGGTTCGAGAATATCGTCGAGCGTACGCGGCGCTAAGTTAGGCGGAAGTTTTGCTAAATCACGGCGATACCATAGGCCGATAACGGCGGTGAATGATGACAGGCACAGGCCAGCAAAGCCGAGATTTTTTGAGTCAGCGGCAATCAGAAAGGCAATTCCTAGAACTACCGAGACGACCGAGCTGGATAACAGCACAAGGCCTCCTCTGTTGCCTATCAAAGCTGCCAGCCTGGCTTGGCGCGCCCGCAGACTGTTGAGTTCTAGCTCCATAATCAGCCCGTGAATGCCCTGATTAAGAAGTAAATTGCCGCCAATGGCAGAAGCGGCCAGATCACGGCCACTACCAGGCTGAAAATTGCATTTACACTTATTACTACCGCTGCCGCAATCAATGTCAAAAGACGCACAAAGAAGCCAATGGTCCTGGAAACCAGATTATCGATGGTCGCTCTGAATTTTTCATCTATAGACCTGCCGGGTGCTGATATAAGCTGTTTCCAAGGCGCAAATAAATTCTCGAGTAATGGGGGGATGGAAAATTCCAGACCAGCTCTTTTGATGGACCTGGGAACGTCGCGCCAGGCTTCAAGCCAACCTAAGCCATACCACCACTTGAAGAGCTCAAAAAACATAAGCCCATTTTATCAGGAATTAGGATATAAGAAGAAATGACAAGCAGACGTTAAATTATTTTGGGGCAGCCAGCGTGTTTAACCCGCCGGCCGCCCCTTTATCCAGTACCCTCTGGCTGCATTACCTCTCGGTGCAGGCGGTAAGCCAGATTGACGAATCATCTCAGACCACGATCCGAAGACCTTCTGAACGCAGCGTAGTGGTGGAGCTTCGAACTCGTAGTAGCGATTGACCCGTTCCAGGTGGCCCTGCCTTACTGCTTGGGCTGGATGCCAATCTGCAACCGCGGGCGTGTAACCAAAATGCTTATGCCACTCACGGGCTTTTTGTAGAATTGACTCGCTAGTCCATTTCTTGCCGCCCGCAGGACGGTAGATTCCTGACATCACTCGCAAATCGGCTACTCTTCTCACCCCGAGACCCAATTTTGCGGCGATTTCCTCATCGCTCTTACCGGCTTCGGCAAGTACTCGAACTTGCTCTTGCCTAACCTTAGTCCGACTGTTTTCTCGATTGAGGTTTCCGACCACCTGTCGAATTCGCTCAGCAGTTACACCTTCGCGAGCTCCGATTTCCTTTAGGGTCTTACCTTCCTCAAGAAGTTCTTTGCGCATGGTCTCGATTTTCTCGGGAGACCATCGCCGGTTCGGTGGCATTTTAGCCTCCTTTAGTCTAGAAGTCTGCTTGTCAAGAGTTCGTCTTGGAGTCCGTACCAGGCGGACTCAATAAAGACTACCATACTATAAAATATCCACACCTTTATTACAATTCGCCTAAGTGAGGGTATTAAATTGGTTGGCATCGCGATGCTCACCTGAGCAGACACGTCAAAAGTATCAACATCTAAGCCGAGGACTTGCCGAGCGAATTTTTTGAGGGAAACTCATGAGCGAGACCGACCGTTAGGGAGTTCCGCAGGTTGTTGTGTGCTTTGACAGGTGGCTGCATCAAGCGAGAAGAACGTTAGCGAATTTGATACCCGAACGCCTGAGCTGCTACAATGACTTCGAATGCCACTGGGAAATGTCAATTGGGGGTTGCTTTGCTAAGCATGGATTTCGCCACCGAGGCTTTGGCAGCCGAGAAACTATTTAATCTTGGCCCTCTACCGTTCACCAATAGTATGCTCTTTGGTATCCTGATGGCTATTCTGGTACTAGGTTTATTCGGCTTGGCTGCTCGCGTCAGCCAACTATGGCCCAAAAATCGACTCGTCTACTGGTTTGAGAGTTTTACTGAACTGGTGATGGGTATGATTATCGAGACTTTCGGTGGTGATCGTAAACGCGCGCTGCGGCATTTTCCTCTGCTGATTACACTTTTGGTTTTTATCTTGGCCTGCAATCTTAGCGGTTTACTACCAGGGGTGGGTTCTATTACCTACAATGGCACTCAGTTATTTCGCGCCTGGACCACTGACTTGAACTCAACTTTAGCAATGGCGACTTTGGCCTTGGCGACTGTCCACATCTACGCCGTTAAGGAAATTGGTGGACTGGGTTATTTCCGCCATTTTTTCTCCGGCAATCTTAAAAACCCAATGAATATCTTTATCGGACTTAACGAGCTCTTCGGAGAAGTTTTGCGTCTGGTAACACTATCGCTGCGTCTTTTCGGGGTTATATACGGCGGTGAGGCCCTGCTTTTCGCCATTGCGGCACTGGCTGGCAACTTGGCCTGGGCAGCCACATTACCGATAATGTTTCTGGAAATCTTTGTGGCGTTTGTCCAGGCCTATCTGTTCATGATGCTGACTGCCAGCTATCTGATGATGTCCACTACTCATAACGAGTCATCGGAGAGTCACTCGATTCAGGCGGCTGGAGCCAGGAATTAATAGGTAAAAAGGAGATTATATGGAAGTAGACCCGTCACTAATTAAAGGTTTGACAATCGGCTTGGGCGCTATCGGACCGGCCGTCGGTATCGGTTTAATTGGTGCGGCCGTGGTAGGTGCGGTCGGGCGGAATCCGGAAATGCAAGGCAAAATCCTGGCTACGGCCTTTATCATGGTCGGGCTAGTGGATGCCGTATTCGCATTCGTGCTGTTAATACTATTCACAACTTCATAAAGGAGCTTAATTGGTTTTGACGATTAGCGTGCCGCTACAATTTGCTCAAGCAGAAGAATCCGCTAGCGGAATCGGTGCTTTTAATATCAACTTCAAGTCTTTTCTATTCCAGTTGGCAACTTTCGTAATCGTCCTTCTGGTATTGCGGCGTTGGGTATTCCCTAAATTGACTGCCATCATCGAGGCCAGGCGTAAAACGCTCGAGGAGAGCTTAGTTAAGGCAAAAGAGACAGATGAAGCACTAGCGAGGGCCGAGGAAAAGGCTGGGCAGATTATTAAATCTGCTCGCGAACAAGCGGATAAGGCCTTGGCTGATGCTCAAATCCAAGCCAAAGAGATAGCCGCTAAGGCTGAAGCAGCCACCGATGCTCAAGCCAAGCGCCTGATAGACGAGGCTAAGGAACGACTGGGCCACGAGCACCTAAAACTTCGGGAGCAGCTTAAGGCTGAATTAACGGATATGGTTATAATGTCGACCGAGAAAGTCCTGCGCCAAAAAATCAACCAGGCAGAAGACCGTCGTTTAGTTGAATCCACTGTCAAGGAGCTGGTCAATGATTAGTTTGTCCCGGCGGCGCTTAGCCCAATACGCGGTTGATGAAATACTCGCTGAGCTTCCGGCAGCTGATTTATCGGCTCGCCTGGCAGCGGCTTTAATAGCGACCAACCGGCGCAATGAAATTGATTTATTACTATCAGACATTGACCAGGAGTTGGAAGAGCGCCGATTGCTGGTCAGAGCCCATCTGACAAGTGCCTACTGGCTATCAGAAAAGCTGAAGCACGAGCTCATGACACAGCTTAAGAAGATGACACAAACCCAGGAAGTGGTTTTACGAGAAGAGGTCGATAAATCCGTCATCGGCGGAATCAGGGTTGAGACGGCGACCCGCAGCTGGGATATGACGATAAGGCGGACGCTGAACAAGCTTAAGGAGGCCGCCTAGATGTCAGGCGTCAAGTTCAATGTCAAAGACCTGGCTGAAGAGGTCCGGCGCTCGATTGCCAAACTCGAAGCTGCCGGTGATGAAAAAACGGCCGGTGTAGTGACGCGCGTGGGTGATGGTGTTGCCTGGATTTACGGTTTAGGCTCGTGTGGCTACGCCGAAATGCTGGAAATCGAAGGCTCAAAGGGCCCAGTTTCAGCCTTTGCCTTGAACCTACTGGAAGATGAGATTGGGGCAGTACTTCTTGGTGAGGATGTAGGAGTTAAGGCTGGCAATCGTGTTAAACAGACCGGCCAGATTTTGTCAGTTCCGATTGGGCCGGAGCTCGTCGGCCGAGTCATTGACCCGCTTGGTCGACCGCTAGACGGCAAAGGACCGGTTGAGGCCAAGCAGCATGGCGAAATCGAAAAAATCGCACCCAATGTACTGGCCCGGCGGAGCGTTTACCAATCTGTGCCCACAGGAATTACGGCTATTGACGCCATGGTGCCGATTGGCCGCGGGCAACGAGAGCTTATCTTGGGCGACCGCCAGACCGGTAAAACCGCTATAGCTGTGGATACTATGATTAACCAGGCGCGCCAAAAGACAGGCATTATTAATATTTACGTAGCTATCTCTCAAAAAAGAGCTAAAATCGCCCGGTTGATTGATCGGCTGCGCCGCGAGGGCGTGATGGAAACAAGCGTTATTGTTGTCACTTCAGCAGCCGACCCGGCGCCGCTGCAATATCTGGCACCGTATGCCGGCAGCGCCATCGGTGAATGGTTCCGTGACAACAAACAACACGCTCTGATTATCTACGATGATCTTTCCAAGCACGCCGTGGCTTATCGCCAGATGTCATTGCTACTGCGTCGTCCACCGGGGCGCGAAGCTTACCCGGGTGACGTTTTCTATCTGCATTCACGGCTGCTTGAGCGAGCCGCCAAGCTGTCTGATGAGCTGGGTGGCGGCTCGCTGACCGCCCTACCGATCATCGAGACCCAGGCCGGCGATGTCAGCGCCTATATTCCTACCAATGTGATTTCGATTACTGATGGCCAAATCTATCTGGAATCGGACCTGTTCTATCAGGGTATCAGACCGGCGATTTCAGTCGGCCTGTCAGTCTCGCGCGTCGGCGGAAACGCCCAGCCGCCAGCCATCAAAGAGGTGGCCGGCCGGCTGCGTCTGGATTTGGCCCAGTACCGCGAACTGGCAGCTTTTTCGCAGTTCGCCACTGACTTGGACACCGAGACCCAAGCCCGGCTTAGCCGCGGCCGCCTGCTGACGGAAATTTTGAAGCAGCCGCAATACTCGCCGCTGCCCGTCTGGCAGCAAACCACTAGCATCTATGCTGCTACAGAAGGTGCGTTCGACGGTATACCGATCGAGAACGTCAAGACCGCTCAAAACGCTCTGCTGCGGGAACTGGAGCAAAAGCATGCTAAGCTCGCAGATGAATTACAAAAGGGCGAGAAAGCTGGCGACGAGATGAAAAAGGCCATTCTACAAGCTGCCCAAACTGTTGCTGGCCAGTATAAGACGAACCCGGCTGCCGATAAAAGTACGGAAAACGGTAAACGGCAAACGGTTAACCGAGTGACTGGAGGGAGCATCTAATGGCTTCAACGCAGCTTCTTAAGCGCCGGATTCGCTCAATTGGCAACACTAAGCAAATTACCAAAGCTATGGAGCTAGTGGCCGCGGCCAGAATGCGCCGGATCGTGGAGGCCGCTCAAAAATCTGGCATTTATGCTGACGCGGCCGCAGCCATACTGCGGCGCTTAAGCCAGACTCCCGAGGCCGCGCAACACCCCTACTTCAGCCCGCCAGATAGTAAAGCTAAGCTCTATGTTATTTTCAATAGCGATAGAGGTTTAGCCGGTGCCTATAACGCCAATGTTTTCAACGCCGCGGCAAGGGCCTTTGCCGAAGACAACCGAGCCGGGATAACCCCGCTGGTTGTGGCCTTTGGCCGCAAAGGAGCACGACACTTCTCACGTGGCAGCAACATCGAGCTGCTCGGCGCTTACGACAATATTGAGGATGACCCCGATATTAATGTTTTTGCCCCAGTTCTTGAGACCATCACCGAGGGTATGGAGCAGGCCCAATTCAGTTCAGTCAGTCTTATATTCACCGAATCAATTTCCACCATGGTTCAACAGGTCCGCACGATTCCGCTATTGCCTGTTGCTCCTGAACCAAAGTCCGAAGAGCCGGCCGAAGCTGATGTTAAAAAGCCGGCTGAATTCGCTTACGAACTCGAGCCCGATGGTAAAGCTGTTTTGGATGCTGCGCTGCGATTGTATTTTGAGTCGGCGTTGCGCCGCGCCCGCGTAGAAGCCGCCGCGTCCGAGCATGCCATGAGAATGATATCGATGGGCAATGCCAACCGTAATGCAACTGATTTGATTGATGTACTAACCTTAGAGTTAAATGCCACCCGCCAGGCGGCCATTACCCAAGAAGTCGCTGAAATTATCGGCGGCACCGAAGCTGTTACATAGAAAGGAGCATCTTTTGCCGACAACCACCAAGACGCAAGGAAAAATCACCCAAATCGTAGGCGTGGTAGCCGATATTGAATTCGAGAACTACCTGCCGTCTATTTACAGCGCCCTGGAAGTTGAACATAGTGGTAAAAAACTGGTCCTTGAGGTTGCCCAGCATTTGAGCCAGAGTTCGGTACGAGCCGTAGCCATGGGCCCGACAGATGGTCTAGCCCGGGGGGCAGTTGCAACCGATACCGGTGGGCCGATTTCAGTGCCTGTGGGAGATGAAACGCTGGGCAGAATTTTTAATGTCATCGGCCAGCCGATTGACAATCAGCCAGCGCCAAAAGGCGATCGTCTGCCAATCCATGCCCAACCGCCGTCATTGGAAGACCAGAGCACCAAGACTGAACTGCTTGAAACTGGCATTAAAGTTATCGACTTAATATGCCCGATTGTCAAGGGTGGTAAGGTAGGCCTCTTCGGTGGCGCCGGCGTCGGCAAAACGGTCTTTATCCAGGAACTTATTAACAACATCGCTAAATTCCATAAAGGTAAGTCGGTATTCGCCGGCGTCGGCGAGCGTAGCCGTGAAGGCAATGATCTTTATATCGAAATGAAGGAAGCTGGCGTGTTAAAAAATACGACGTTAGTCTTTGGCCAGATGAATGAGCCGCCGGGAGCTCGCCTGCGGGTCGGTTTAACCGGTCTGACAATCGCTGAAAGCTTCCGCGATCAAGGAGCAGACGTTCTGCTTTTCGTTGATAACATCTTTCGATTCACCCAGGCTGGCTCCGAGGTCTCGGCCCTACTCGGCCGAATGCCAAGTGCTGTCGGATACCAACCCAACTTAGCTACCGAGATGGGCGCCATGCAGGAACGAATAACTTCAACCAAAAAAGGTTCGGTTACTTCAGTCCAGGCAGTGTACGTGCCGGCTGATGACTTCACCGACCCGGCGCCGGCTACCACTTTCGCTCACTTGGACTCAACGGTCGTCTTAAGCCGCTCATTGACGGAGCTTGGACTTTATCCGGCCGTCGACCCTCTGGAATCGACATCGACTGTACTCGACCCGGAAGTCGTCGGGCAGGAACACTACAATGTCGCCCGTGAAGTCCAGCGTATCTTACAACGCTACAAAGACCTACAGGACATCATCGCCATCTTGGGCATGGAAGAGCTAAGCGACGAAGACAAACAACTAGTGGCCCGAGCGCGGCGCATCCAGCGCTTCCTCACGCAGCCGATGTTCGTAGCCGAAGCCTTTACTGGCTCTAAGGGCGCTTATGTTCCCCTAGCTGAGACTATCAAAGGCTTTCGTGAAATATTAGACGGCAAGCATGATCCTAAAGCCGAACAAGCCTTTTATATGAAGGGGAAGATTGAAGAAGTCGGAGAGAAATAATGGCTATCCATTTCCAACTGGTTTCGGCTACCGGCGTCAAGTTTGACGACGAAGCATATGAGGTACTAGTGCCGACAAAAGACGGCCAAATTGCGGTCTTTGAAGACCATATGCCGCTGCTATCTGCTGGAATGCCTGGCGTTCTAAGCATCCGCAAACAAGCCAGTGATGTTGACCGGGAAATGGAGCATTTTGCCGTTTACGGCGGCGTATTGGAAGTTGACGGCAAAAATGCCCGCTTTGTGACTGAAGATGTAACCGCGGCCGACGAAGTTAGTGAGCAAGAAGCCCATGAGGCGCTGGCTAGAGCGCGAAGACTGGTTGAGGCAGCTGGCAACAGACAGGCCTTGCACGAGGCTCAAACCGTCTTACACCACCAGAGTGCCAAGCTCCATCTAGCCCAGTTGAAACGTCGCCACCACCACTAGTGATTCTTCTTAACGTTTTTGTTTGGCGAGCGGAGAGGCTTTCCAGAAAACTTTGATGAGATTAGAGTCGTCGTGGGCGATCCGGCGCGAAATCGCCCACATCTCGACCGGTTTATCACCTTCATTGCGGTGTGAACGTGGAGTTTTGGGTGCAACACGAACAGCCGAACCAGCAGGTATTTTTACGATATCATCGCCAAAACGCATGGTCAGCGTACCTTTAGTTATCAGGTACAATTCTTCAAGTTCATCGTGAAAATGCCCTGTACCCTGCTCAAAATCGGAGTGTGGCGGAATACGCAGTAAAGTTACAGCAAGTTGTTCAGCCTTTAAAGCTTCTTTAAGTGGCCGGAATTCTCCCGGCACGTCGGTACCTTTATACACGTCAGGTACGTCATCGGCTTTTATGATTGCATAATCGCTCATATATTCCTCCTGGTTCGTTGGCGGCCGAACCTTCATAATAAAATCTACTGGTTCCCGGGCTAAGTAAAGCTATATAAATAAACTGTCTGAGTAAAGATTTACGGCGGCAAGATATATGCAAGGACGTTTCGCGTGCATGTCTCTGGGCGTGCATAATTGTTATTGATCCATCCGATATTAGTATCCCAGAAGTCTGTCAGAAAAGTAGTGCCATCCTGGTCTGGGCAAGTCCACTGATATAGCGGCACTGTGCCCGACACTTGGCTGGGGTAAACCCAAGCTACTTCATCTTCACGGGTCCAGGTGCGGTCATCCGCGAAATTTAATGGTTTGGTCTGGTTTGCATTAGTGCTAAAGAAGTGCTCTTCGTAAGTACATTTCCCCTTAAGGTCTCTAAAAGCTAGGTTATCGTAAAGCGGTACGGTGCCTGGGTAGGGGCTATTGTATGCCCCTCCAAACGTTTTATTGTAGATGTAGTTTGTCGGTGACAAGGTTTCAGCATCATCTACGGCACTCATATAGCCACGGCTGCCGCAGTCATTAATATTAAATTGTGACAATGGATTTATGATGTCTGAGGCCGGTGGCGGCACAAACACCCCGCCGCCGAAGTCATCCCAGCGGCTTGTCGGGTTGTTGATGGCCAGGCCGATGTAACCACCTCCAAGAATCGTGTCTGTGGCAGTGACGGCAAGCGACCATGAGCCCCCTTTGTACACCCAGCCTTCGATTCGATTGCCAATGCGCCTCGCAAGAAGCTTGTCGCCAGTTTCGATTTCTACGAAACCCGAATTCAGGAACTCGTTGTATCCGTTGTTAATGATTCTGCTGATGCGCAGCTCGTCAGTACCGCTACGGGCGATCCATTCTAGATAGAAGCCATCCCAAGAGGCGCACTGGATGGGACAAACCTCGCGGATGTTGAATAGCAACGTGATTGAATGATTTTCCACCGTAGGCTTTGACGCAACAGTAGCGTACACCTCAACATCACCAGGGATGTTCACGGGGCGATAGCTGAGGTGCTGGTATTTATCAGGGTTGGACCGGCCGGCCTGGAATGAAAGGACCCCCAGAAAGTCGTAGCAGGTGAGGCAGCGGGGGTCATTTGGTGCCCATTGCCCGTTCTGGGATAACGGGTACTCATCAGGCCGGTTGAAGTCGTCGAGTATCGGTGTTGTCGGGCCGGCTGCTCTGGGTGCTGGAGCAACTCCTGAATTTGACGGAGGTGCTGATTCGCCAGTGCCAATTGGGGGCTTAGTAAAGGTTACACTTACTTGGCTATAAAAATCGGTCTTGGTAATAAATTTTATGACTACTCCTGCCGCAGCGTCAGTAAATGTATCTGTAGCGCCGCCGGCTTTAGTCGTAATTGGGGCTGCTAGCCAAGCATTCTTAACCGCTGGGTCAGCTTTGAGTAGCAAAGTTGTATTGTCGGCTGTTTGGCCAAGCCGGATGCTTACTCCGCGGACTACTTCGCCATTTGGATATAGGGTTTTGTTGAGGAATTCGGCATCAAAGCCAACAGCCCGGCGGGTTTCTAGGTAGTAAAATTGGTTGGTATCACGGCGCGGAAAACGGATAGCCTGGGGTTTGGCGCTGCTGACTTCATTACGATAGATTTTATAGGTTCCGGATTGGGTAATATCCTGGATGTTAGAGCTATATAACCAGCCTAGATGTTCTTTGTGGATAATATTATAGTGGATTGGCACACTGGTGTTGTCTCCGACTGAGTCAAATTTGTCGGCGTATTCTACCTCAGCGCAGGTTGTGCTAATTTGGACCTTCTTACCCTTCAGCTTGCAATCGTAACCGTTAGCATGCTGCAGACCAAAATTATGACCTATCTCATGGGAGAAGCTATAGGCATCGATCGCAGTTGCGCCATTAAACCACGAAAAATGACTCCCGCCGACTTCGGCGAGTCCCAGAAATTGGCAAACGGGTGACTGGGGTAACAGAAAAACAAAATATGAATAGCCGGATAAATCCACCCCTTGGCTTGCCGCTCCAGCTATAGCTGCTTCGGCCCATTCTAGGAAGGCGCAACCAAAGGCAGCCCCAGGCTCGTCATTGCGGTTGGGTATACTGATCTTAAAGATGCTACTACCTTCAAGTGAGGCCTTTTTATAGGATGCCTGTTTAATAAAAGCGTTGGTTGACTTTGGCCCGCTGAAAAAAGCGGTTGAAATAGTAGCATCTGTAGCGGCTGCGTATGAAATATTGGAAAAGTTGACTTTAATAGCGGCGACTTTCTGGGGTCCTAATACTTTAGGCAGTACGGCTGCTTGCAGGACTTCTGTAGATTCAACGGCTATGCCTGAAGCAGTATTATCGGCGGCTAGTGCTGTACTTGTCCCTATGCTAGCAGTACTTGGCTTACTGCCTTTTATTTTGATCCGGGAACCGGGCTGTATTTTGGGTTTCTCTTTAAAATTCAGCCGAATGTGCTGGCGGTCATCTGTAACTATCCCGTAATAGTCATCATTGAAATTATAGGCATGCTCACGATCTTCATCTTGAACTGTATCGGAATGAGGGGCGACTATGATTTCTAGTTTTCCCTCAAGGGTAATTGGCGAGCTGGCCTTAGCAAAAACAAGGAAATATGAACCAGTAACTCCGATAATTGCGGCAAAAATTATAAGGTGGGGCCATTTGAATTTGAGATTACTATGAAAAATCTTTTGCGTTGATTTGGTGTACTTTACTGGTGCCCTGGAGATAGACAAGTCGCTACCGGAGGTTTTATGTGAAGCAGGCTTCCTTTTAGGCAATGTAAATTTGTACATACCGCGAAATTATTGTTCTTTTATTATTCGCTTCAAGTGTAATTTATAGTTGTTATGCTTGTCAAAGAGATTAGTCAACGGTTATCGTGGCAAATATTGATTAAAGCTTCTCTGGCTGAGCGTATGGGTCTAGTACCGGAGAGAGCTTAAAGAGATAATGAGTATCTGAAAGATCCGCCCGGTACGCAAGATAAGTTGAAGTTGGCGCTGCCGTTTCCACGGCTTGAGTAATTCACTTGCCCACCGGACTGACAGCTTTGTTTTCTGGTGTTGTTAGTAATATTGACAGCTTTCCAGCCTAGACTTTGGCCTATATCAACACTAGTACTCGCGCCAGTGCCGGTTACCCGGCCGGAATAACTGATGTACGGGTCGCCATTAACAATCCAACCGCCGACACACCGCCAGTCAGTGATGGTTTGGGTAGTGCTTAAACCGAAGCTGGCAATACTCGGAGTAGCCGTGCCGCTCCAGCCGCCAAGCGTGTGAATCGTACCACCTGTCGTGCAGTTGGTGGTATAGTCGATTGTTACCCGAACGAGGCATGAACCTGAAGTTGTACAGGATACGCTTTGACGCGCCTGGCTGAAGGCTGAAGTAAACGCATCGGTCAACTGCCGTTGCATCGTTTCAATCTGGCCGGTAGTCATACCTCTATTGGTTGGGTCCGGAATATTACGGGCTAGGGTGAACGCCCCGATGGCTACCACGCCGGCTATAGTCAGACCCGCTAAAATTTGACCGAACTTCACAATGTGCCTCCGTGACGGTCTTTACGCTTATAGTTATAAACTTTGTTGGCGCAAACTACAATGATCACGGCTATCTCTGGTAAACAGTTACTGGCTGGGGAGGAGGGATTCGAACCCCCGATCCTGGGACCAGAACCCAGTGCCTTACCGCTTGGCCACTCCCCATTATCTACCCCTGTTATTATATCTTATCTGTAAAAAGACCTCTATAATAGCTTCCGATGAAACCCATCCAGCGTGAATATCTACGCAGTACAATTTTCGGGATAGAAGACAGTTTAGTATCGACCACCGGGCTGATAGCCGGGCTTAGCGTCGGTGCTGACAGCCGAAGGATAGTTCTACTTGGTGGTGTTGTGGCTATTATGGTCGAGGCGGTTTCGATGGGCGCTGGTGAATATCTGAGTGATGACGCCGTGGCCGAGCTTGATAAAATTAAGCGCCATCGTGATAGCCCCTTAGTTAGCGGTTCTATAATGTTAATTTCCTATTTACTGGCCGGTTTTTTACCTTTAGCGCCTGTCATATTCATTAGCTACCCTGGTTCTGTATGGTATAGCGTAATCCTAGCATTAGTCGGCCTTTTTCTCCTAGGTTTTCTTAAGGGTAAATTGCTTCATACCAGCCCGTTCCGCGGTGGCCTGAAAATCTTAATTGTCGGTGGGCTGGCTACGGCCTTTGGGTTAGTCGTGGGATCTGTCTTCAAGCTGCAATGAAACGAGTCTACAGAGCAATCCGTAAAGTAGTCATAGCTATAATAGGTTCAGTTGTAGTGGCTCTGGGTATCATTCTGATACCCCTTCCCGGCCCCGGTATTTTGGTGACCGTTGCTGGCTTGGCAATTCTCTCGCTGGAATTTGAGTGGGCCGAAAAGCACCTTCTGTATTTCAAGAAAAAACTTCGCCTGGTTATTGAAAAATCCCGAAAAAAGATCTAGATCAAAATCAAATACTTGAAAAGCGTCAAGGTTGAACCTACCTTGACCTTTCTAGCGAGCAGATATAATTACTCAATCTGCGAGCTTTACTTGTTAAGTATTTATAGGAATTGGGCAACTTCTGACCAGTTTACAACATGCCACCAGTTCTCAATATATTCAGGGCGGCGGTTTTGGTACTTCAAATAATAGGCGTGCTCCCAGACATCCAGCCCCAAAAGCGGTTTTTTGCCCTCCATCAGCGGGCTGTCCTGGTTGGCTGTCGAGTAAATTTCAAAGTCGTCACCGTTCTTAACTAACCACGCCCAACCCGAGCCGAAACGGTTGGTGGCCGTTTCAGAAAATTGGTTTTTAAATTGGTCGAAGCCGCCGAATTTGGAGTTTATTACATCCGCAATCTGGCCTGCCGGCTCTTTGGCGCCTCCAGGCTGCATTATCTGCCAAAACAGACTGTGGTTGGCGTGCCCGCCGCCGTTATTCTGCACCGCCGTTCTGACATCTTCCGGCAGACTTTTGACGTCGGAGAGGATTTCTTCGATTGTTTTTTTCTGCCAATCCGGATATTTGTCTAAAGCGGCATTCAACTTCTCTACATAAGCCCCGTGGTGTTTACCGTGATGGATTTCCATGGTTTTGGCATCGATATATGGCTCGAGCGCGTCAAAGTCATACCCCAAATCCGGCAATTTAAACATATTCCCTCTTTCTATCTGCCTAATCTGTGCGGCGCGTAAGTCGTGTTATTTTTTAGACCAGCCGCTGACCAAATTAACACTATACACAACCAAGAATAGAAGTGCCGTAACTTCGATTACAGTCCACCAGCTGGGGCTTTGTTCCAAAAACTTGCCAAAAAAGCCGCTGTTGGAGAGTTCGCCGGCCGCGCCCTCAGATACTAGGCGCAGGTTTTGCACAAACCAAAAACCGGCTACCAGTATTGCTAAGAGGCCGCCAACCATTCTAAAGCCGGTCATCAGCGGCAATTTAAACAGGCTAATAGCCGCCCAAACTTCAGCTATGATTATACCTACAGCCCAGACCGCTGGCGTATCAAGACCGATACTTTCTAACCAGTCCCTAAAATCACCAAAGCCGATTGCCTGCAGCACTGCCATGACGATAAGAACAACGCCAGCAAGGCCCGTAATGTTCCATTCTCGGGATGTTAGTTTTTGCGGGACCGTCATTTGTGTCCACCCTTTTAGTTGAGCTTGCACTGCCATGTTTATCCCTCACTTTTTAACTTATAGCTTAATAATACAACAAAACGGGAATTAGGAAATAGGAAATAGCTAACTGTTAATTTCTATTTTCTGTTTGCTTCTCTCCATTTGTCGGCGGCTTCGCCGTATGAGGGACAACCAAGGGTTTTCCCTCATCGCGCCGGGGACGGAATGAATCCGATACTCGGGCTGCTCCTTTT
>Ga0209640_10000328_pt1 | contig 35930 bp, 43 predicted proteins | sample RifCSP10_1_FD_184018 | JGI IMG/M metagenome (GOLD analysis project Ga0209640, IMG submission 184018) | Soil microbial communities from Rifle, Colorado - Rifle CSP2_sed 10_1 (SPAdes) (version 2) | ecosystem: Environmental > Terrestrial > Deep subsurface > Rock core/Sediment | place: Rifle... | reverse complement strand
GTGGAGCTCGTCGATGAACAGGATGATGTCGCCGCGCTGGGTGATCTCCTTCATCACCTTCTTCAGGCGCTCCTCGAACTCCCCGCGGTACTTCGAGCCGGCGACGAGAGCGGCGAGGTCGAGCGTGTAGATCTGCTTGCCCTTGAGGAGCTCGGGCACCTGGCTCGAGGAGATGCGAGTGGCGAGGCCCTCGACCACGGCCGTCTTGCCGACGCCGGGCTCGCCGATCAGCACCGGGTTGTTCTTCTGGCGGCGCGAGAGGATCTGCATCACGCGCTCGATCTCGGTCTGGCGGCCGACGACCGGGTCGAGCTTGCCCTCGACGGCGAGCTTCGTCAGGTTGCGGCCGAACTGGTCGAGGAGCTTCGAGCTCTTCGTCTTCTCGCCGGGAGGCGCGCTGCCGGCTCCTGCCTGACGACGGCCGGGACCGGAGAGCATGCGGATGATCTCGTTGCGGATCTTTTCCGCATCTGCATCGAAGTCGAGCAGGATTCGCGCAGCGACGCCTTCGTTCTCGCGCACGAGGCCGAGGAGGATGTGCTCGGTGCCGATGTAGTTGTGGCCGAGCGAGAGGGCCTCGCGCAGCGCCAGCTCGAGCACCTTCTTCGCGCGCGGGGTGAACGGGATCTGGCCGGTGGTGACCTCGTCGCCCTGGCCGACGATGCGCGCGACCTGGGCGCGAACCTCCTCCACCGTGATGTCGAGCGACTCGAGGACGCGGGCGGCGAGCCCTTCCTCCTCGCGCAGCAGGCCCAGCAGGATGTGCTCGGTGCCGATGTAGTTGTGCTTGAGGGCCCTCGCCTCGTCCTGTGCGAGAACCACCACCTGCCGCGCCCGTTCGGTGAATCGCTCGAACAACTCCTTCGACCCTCCCTTCCTCTCTTCCCGGAGCCCGACGGAAGTGCCGCTCTCCGGGTCGAAGGTGCTGGTCTGATCGTAGCCGACTGGTCTAGTTCTGCGTCTCACCCGCGGGTTCGCCCGGCAGGCTCGCTACCCTTCTCGGCCGGTGAGCGGCAAGGCTTTAGTGACCGGGGGCGCCGGCTTCATCGGCTCGCACCTCGCGGAGTCCCTGCTCGACGACGGGTGGGAGGTCTGGGCTCTCGACGATTTGTCCACCGGATCGCTCGCGAACGTGGAGCGCCTCCGCGACCGGCCGGGCTTCCATCTCGTCGTCGACTCCGTGCTGCACTGGTCCGCCGTGAACGAGCTCGTCTACAAGTGCGACGTCGTCTATCACCTGGCTGCTGCGGTGGGAGTGCGACTGATCGTCGAGCAGCCCGTGCAGACGCTCGTTACCAACTTGCGCGGCACCGAGATCGTGCTCGAGCACTGCCACCGCTTCGAGAAGCGCGTACTCATCGCGTCGACATCCGAGGTCTACGGTGACCACCGCGAGGAGCGAGCGCTCGCGGAGACCGACCGGCGCATCTACGGCCCGACGACGCAGAAACGATGGGCGTACGCCGACTCGAAGGCGATGGACGAGTTCCTCGCGCTCGCCCACCACGCCGAGCACAACCTCGACTGCGTGATCGTCCGGCTCTTCAACACGGTCGGGCCGCGACAGAGCGGCCGGTACGGGATGGTGATCCCGAGCTTCGTGCAGCGCGCCTTCGCCGGTGAGCCGCTGGAGATCCACGGAGACGGGGAGCAGACGCGCTGCTTCTGCCACGTCTCCGACACGATCGCGGCGCTCTCAGGGCTGATGGATCGCGGCTTGTCAGGCCAGATCTACAACGTCGGCTCCGAAGAGCGCATCTCCATCAACGGCCTCGCGCGCCGTGTCCTGGACTTGACGGGCTCGTCGTCCGAGCTCGAATACGTGCCGTACGGGGACGTCTACGGGATCGGCATCGAGGACATGCTCCACCGAATCCCGTCGATCGCGAAGATCGGGGAGACGATCGGCTGGAAGCCGGAGAGAACGCTCGACGACATCCTCGCCGACGTCATCGCGTTCGAGCGCAGCCGGAGCGAAGTCGCTCTCTGACCCACACCCGCCCCAGCAGCGCCGGACACCGATTACGATCGAGGCGACGTGAGCGAAGAGCGGGAGCGACTCTCCTGGCGTGAGTTCGGCGAAGCAACGCGCGACCTCGCCCGCTGCATCGCCGATGACGGCTACGAACCGGACCTGATCCTCTCCATCGCCCGCGGTGGCCTCCTCGTCGGCGCGGCGCTCGGCTACGCGCTCGACGTCAAGAACACGTGGACGATGAACGTCGAGTTCTACACCGGTGTCGAGGAGCGGCTCGAGGTCCCGATGATCCTGCCGCCCGTCCCGGAGCTCGTCGATCTCGAGACTGCGCGGATGCTGATCGCCGATGACGTGGCAGATACCGGCGAGACGCTCACACTGGTCAAGGACTTCTGCGCCGACAAGGTGGCCGAGGTGCGCTGCGCGGTGCTGTACGAGAAGGCACGCTCCGCCGTGAAATGCGACTACGTGTGGAAGCGCACCGATCTCTGGATCGACTTCCCCTGGAGCGCGCAGGCTCCGGTGGCGCTGCGCGCGTAGAGGCGACATTGTGTCGCCCCTACGGGGACCGGGCTGAATTCTCCGGATCGTGCATCCACCGGATCGGGTTCGTCGCGATGTACTCGCGTACCCGCGTGAGATCCGCTTCGTCCCGGATCACGTGATCGTGATATCCGCGCTGCCACAGCTGGCGGTTCCCCGTGGCACGCGTGACAGCCGCCTTGAACGTGCCGACGATCACACCGAGCGGCGTTCCTTCGGTGGCCAGCACCACGTGCACATGGTTGGGCATCACCACATACGAATCGACCACAGCACCCGCGTGATGTTCGGCTACTTCGAGGAGGCATGCCCTCGCCACGGCCCCGACCCGAGACAGGTGGACCTCGTCGTCGACGACCTCGCCGAACACCAATGCCTGTGCCCGAGCGCACACGGTGACGTAGTACAGCCCTGCCGACGAGTAGTCGAAGCCTCGGAGTCGGAGCTCGCGTCGGCGCATCTGGTCATAGTGGGAGCGACCGCATGCCCTGGAGTCACGAGAGCGTCACAACGTAGGGGCGAGATATATCTCGCCCCTACGACCTCGGGCGCCGAACGAAAGCCCGACCGATTCCGCTCAGGTCGAGCGTAGAGCCGGGAAGAGGATCACGTCGCGGATCGTCTCGCGGCCCGAGAGGAGCATGACGAGGCGATCGATCCCGAGCCCGAGGCCACCGGTCGGCGGCATGCCGTAGGAGAGCGCCTCGACGTAGTCGGGGTCACCGCGCTCCCCCTCGACGTGCTCCGACTGCAGCTCGAAGCGCTCGCGCTGCTCCTCGGCATCGTTGATCTCCGTGAAGGCGTTGCCCAGCTCCACCCCACCGGCGAAGTACTCGAAGCGCTCCGTCATGGTCGGGTCGTCGTCCGTCGCGCGCGCGAACGGAGACAGCTCGATCGGGTAGTCGAGGACGATCGTCGGCTCGATGAGCTCGGGATCGACGAAGTGGCTGAAGGCGTGGTCGACGAGCTGCGTCCAGTCCTTGTCGGCGCCGGTGTCGACCCCACGCTCCTCGAGGGCCGCGCGCAGCTCGGTCTCGTCGCGGAGCCAGAGCCCGTGTTGCGCAAGCGTGTCGGTGAAGCGGAGGCGGCGCCACGGCGCCGCGAGGTCGAGCTCATGCCCCTTGAACCTAACGCGTGTCGTCCCCAGGGTCTCGAGCGCGACTCGCTCGATCAGCGACTCGATCCGCGTCATCGTGTCTCGGTAGTCGGCGTAGGCCTCGTACCACTCGAGCATCGTGAACTCGGGCTGGTGCTTGTAGGAGACGCTCTCGTTGCGGAAGTCCTTCCCGATCTCGTACACGCGCTCGAGCCCACCGACGATGAGGCGCTTGAGGTAGAGCTCGGTCGCGATCCTGAGGTAGAGGTCGGCGTCGAGCTCGTTCGAGTTGGTCACGAACGGGTGGGCGAAGGCGCCGCCGTAGCGCGGCTGCAGGATCGGCGTCTCGACCTCGACGAAGCCGTCCTCGTCCAGATACCGCCGGATCGCGCTGACGACCCGCGTGCGCAGGAGGAAGAGCTCGCGCGCCTCTTCGTTCATCAGGAGGTCGAGGTACCGCTTCCGGTAGCGCGTCTCGGTATCCGTGACGCCGTGGAACGTGTCGGGGAGCGGGCTTCGATTCTTGGAGAGGACCGCCAGCTCGTCGACGGCGAGCGAGGGCTCGCCGCGCCGCGAGGAGGCGGGCGATCCGACGACGCCGACGACGTCGCCGAGGTCGACGTCGACCGCGCCGACCCGGCTCTCGTCGCAGAGGAGCTGGATGCGCCCCGAACGGTCGACGAGGTCGAGGAACGTCAGCTTCCCGTGCCCGCGGCGCGCCATGACGCGGCCGGCGAGGCGGCGCTGGCCGGACGCTTCTGTGCCCGGCTCGAGACCAGCCGCCTCCTCGCGGACGGCTGCGATGTCGTCCCGGTCCGGGAAGCGCTTCGAAAGTTCCATGGGCGAGCAGCCTAACCGGCCGCCCAAGGATCTACGCCGCCTTGATCTCCATGATCTTGAACTTGACCTTCGAGCCGCGCGGAGTGATTACCTCCACGGTCTCGCCCTTCTTGCGACCGATGATCGCCTTCCCGACGGGCGACTCGTTCGAGAGCTTGCGCTCCACCGGGTTCGCCTCAGCCGAGCCGACGATGAAGTACTCGACCGTCTCCTTGGCGTCCACGTCGCGCAGGCGAACGACGGACCCGATCGAGACGACGCTCGTGTCGACCTTCTTGACGTCGATCACGCGTGCGTTCGCGAGGCGCTCCTCGAGCTGGGCGATGCGGTGCTCGAGCATCATCTGCTCGTTCTTCGCATCGTCGTACTCCGCGTTCTCGGCGATCTCGCCGAACTCGCGTGCCGCGGCGATCCGCTCCGCGATCTCGCGCCGCTTGTCCGTGCGCAGCCGGTCGAGCTCGCTCTTGAGCTGCTTGTAGCCTGCAGGAGTGAGGAGCACATCCTTCACGAGAAACGCCTCCAGAGACAGAATGGCGGGGCCTCCGGCCCCGTCAACGGCTCGGAATAGTAGCTACCGCGTTGCCCGACCGTCAACACCCCACGAGTACCATTCCCGAGCCGTGATCGACCTGCGAACCCCCTGGCAGATCGGCCCCGTCGAGGTGCCCACCCGCCTTGTGCTCGCGCCGATGGCGGGTGTTAGCGTCCAGGCGTTTCGCCGCCAGGGGCGGCGCTACGGCGCAGGCCTCGTGTGCTCGGAGATGGTGAGCTGCGCGGGCATCGAGTACCGCAACGAGAAGACGCTCGGCTACCTTCGCGTAGCGGCCGACGAGCACCCGCTCGCCATCCAGCTCTTCGGCTCCGACCCGCAGTCGATGGGGGACTCGGCGCGCATGGTCGAAGCCGTGGGTGCGGACATAGTCGACGTCAACTTCGGCTGCCCCGTGAAGAAGGTCACACGCACGGGCGCCGGCGCGCACCTGCTCGACGATCACGATCTCGCCTGCCGGATCGTGACGGCCGTCGCGGAGTCGGTTGACGTCCCGGTGACCGTGAAGCTCCGGCGCGGTGTTCGCAACGGCTCGCGTGCGTGCCTCGAGCTCGGGCCTCGGCTCGTAGAGGCGGGAGCGGCGTCGCTCACCCTGCATCCGCGCTCGGCCGAGCAGATGTACACGGGCACCGCAGATCACGAGCTCACCGCAGAGCTCGTCTCGCTCGTCGACGTCCCGGTCGTCGCTTCGGGCGACGTCACCTCCCGCGCTCGTGCCCAGGTCGTGCTCGCTACGACGGGCGCGGAGGCGTTGATGGTCGGGCGCGGCGCGCAGGGGAACCCCTGGGCCCTGCGGGAGATCGTCGACGGAGACAGGAGCGCGCCGACGCGCGAGGAGGTCGCCGCCGAGCTCGTCCTCTTCATCCGGGAGACCGTCCGCGAGCTCGGCGAGCGTCGCGCCACTGGGTTCCTGAAGAAGTTCTACGGCTGGTATCTCGGGCAAGGCCGCTTCCCGAAGCCGTTCAAGCAGGAGCTCCTCCAGCTCGACTCGATCCAAGAGGTCGAGCGCCGTCTCCTCGCGGCCGCGCCGGGGGCGATCCCGTTACTGGAGCAGCTCGAGGCCGAGATTCCGACGGGTGAGGAGATGACCCTCGAGCTGCCCGTCTCCATCTACGGCGGCGGCTAGCGACCGTACAGACCGACGAGGCTCACTCGCTTCAGCACCTTGCCCTTCATGGCCTTCTCGAGAGCGGGCCGACCGGAACCCGCGGGGAGCGCGAGCGGTGTGCGGAGTGCATACAGCTTGAAGAAGTAGCGGTGCGGAGTCCCGGAAGGCGGGCAGGGGCCGCCGTAGCCGACGCGGGAGAAGCTCGTCGCCCCCTCGCGCGGCGGGTGTGCCCCGCGCCTCAACCCTCGGGCCTTCGGCGAGATGTTCCAGGCCAGCCAGTGCGTGAACGTACCGCCCGGCGCGTCGGGATCGTCCATGATCAGCGCGAAGGACTTCGTCCCTCGGGGTGGCGTCGTCCAGCGCAGCGCTGGCGAGACGTCCAGCCCATCGCATGTGTACTCCACGGGGATCGTCTGGCCCGGCTCGAACGCCGGGCTCGCCAGCCCGAAGGCGGTGACGAGGACGAGTGCCGCAACCGCGAGCACTTCTCGATTGTCTCACGGATGCGCGGATCAGTCCTCGGAGGAGCCCGCGAACGCGGTCACGAGCCCGAGGCCAACGTAGACGGTTCCCGTCACGTACCGCTGGGTGCTCACGAAGCGGCGCGAGCGGCGTAGAACTCCGCCCGCCGTCCCGGCCGCGAGCGCCCAGGCAGAGTCCGTGATGAGGCCGAGAAAGGCGAAGAGCAGCCCGAGAAAGGCGATCTGGAGCGCCGGGTGAGGCGCATCCTGGTCGACGAACTGGGGAAGGAAGGCGAGGAAGAAGAGCGCGGTCTTCGGGTTGAGGACGTTGACGACGACCCCCTGCGCGAAAGCCCGGCGGAGATTCCGCTCGCCGCCGAGCGCGATCTCGGGCTCTGCCCGCCGCGAGAAGAGCGTCCACAACCCGAGCCCGACGAGATAGACCGCCCCCGCGACCTTGACGACCGTGAACGCGACCGCGGAGGACACGATCAGAGCCGAGAGGCCGAGCGTCGCGGCCGCGATGTGGACAAGCGTGCCGACGTGTATGCCGATCACCGACGCCAGCCCGGCTCGGCGGCCCTCATGGATCGAGCGGGCGACGATGTAGAGGACCGCGGGGCCCGGGACGAGCAGCAGCGCGAGCGCAGCGATGACGAAGACCCCGAGACTGGGGAGAGCCGGGATCAGCGGTTGAGCTCCCAGACCATGTGGAGGCCGTCGAGCGTGAGGAACGGGTCGACGCTCTCGATCGTCCGCGAGTGCGGAGCGACGAGATCGGCGAGTCCGCCGGTCGCGACGGCACGCGCGTCCGCGCCCAGCTCCTCGCGAATACGGCCGACGATCCCGTCCACCTGCCCGGCGAAGCCGTAGACGAGCCCCGACTGGAGACCGCCGACCGTCGTCTTCCCGATCACGGCCGGCGGTACCGTGTAATCCACCTTGACGAGGCGCGCAGCCCGGGCGAAGAGCGCGTCCATCGATATCTCGATCCCGGGCGCGATGACGCCACCGACGTAGTCGCCCTCCGGTGAGACGACGTCGAAGTTCGTCGACGTCCCGAAGTCGACGACGATCACCGGAGCGCCGTACCGTTCCTTTGCAGCGACGGAGTTGACGATCCGATCGGCACCGACCTCGCGCGGATCGTCGTAGCGGATCGGGATCCCCGTCTTGACCCCCGGTCCGACGACGAGGAGCGGAGCGTGCGCCCACCTGTCCGCCAGCGCCTCCCACTCACGCACGAGCACGGGCACGGTCGAGGCGAGGCAGATCCCGTCGACGCCGTCGAAGTCGAGCAGACCGCTCAGGAGGACGCCGAGCTCGTCCGCCGTCGTCGACCGCTCCGTCGCCAGCCGCCAGTGATCGGTGAGCCGGCCACCCGCGTACAGACCGAGGGCGGTCTGGGTGTTGCCGACGTCTACAGCGAGGAGCATCGGCGATCTTGTATTGAAGGGCACAAGCGCGTAGCGTCCGCTCGCATGCAGGCAGCCGACTCGACCAACCCGTCGGTCGGACGCTGGCCCGGGATCGCGGGACTGGCTTTCTGTGCTCTCGTCGTCGTCGGTTTCGTCATCCAAGGAAGCCCTGCAGAGGCAAGCGCGGACGATGCTGCGATCCTGAAGTACTACACGGACTCGGGCAATCAGCTTAGGCAGGTGATCGGAGCCGTGCTCATCGGGGCCGGGCTGCTGTGCTTCCTCGGCTTCCTCGTGGGCCTGCGAACCGCCTCGATCCAGGAGACCGGATCAGACGCTCCGCTTCCGGCGCTTGCCTTCGCGAGCGGCGTCGTCTTCGCCGCGCTCTTCTACATCGCCGTCGCAGTGGGAACGTCGCTGTCCTTCGCGGCGAGCGCGAGCGACGTCTTCGAGCTCGACCCCGACACGGCCCGCGTCGTCCTCGCGATCGGCAACTTCTGGCTCGTCGGATTCGCTGCGATGGCCGCGTCGCCGCTCGTCGGCGCGACGTCGCTGATCTCGAAGAGGACGGGGTTGCTACCGCAGTGGCTGACCTGGGCCGGCTTCGTCGTCGCGGTCTTGCTCTTGCCCGCTCCGATTCTCTTCGGGTTCCCGATGCTCCTGTTCCTCTTGTGGACGCTGGCGACGAGCATCGCGCTCTTGCGCTCCTCGCGCGCACAAACGTAGGTCGACATGGACGCCACGAGTTAGTAGAGTCGAGCCACGGTGTTTCGCAGGCGGAGTCGCGGCCAGACGGGACCCGCGATCACTCTCGTGGTTGCGGGAGTCGTAGTCGGAGTTACGCTGGCCGCGGTCGCGCTCCGCCGGCGCAGGCGAACGAAAGGAGCGCCGATGGCGGACGCCAAGCTGATCGTCAAGCGCCTGTTCGAGGAGCCCTGGAAGGGCAACTGGGACGTGATCGACGAGTACGTAGCGCCCGGCTACGTCGGTCACGACCCGGCCGAGCCCGAGCCATTCCGCGGCCCTGCGGGCGTACGGGCGAACATCGAGAAGTACCTTTCCGGCTTCCCGGACGGAGGGATCACGGTCGACGACCAGATCGCCGAGGGCGACAAGGTCGCGACGCGGTGGACCGGCCGCGGAACTCAGACGGGCGAGATCGCCGGTATCGCGCCGACGGGCAAGGAGATCACGGTTTCCGGAATGACGATCTCCAAGCTCGAAGGCGGCCTGGTGGTCGAGGAATGGACGACCTGGGACACCCTGGGGATGCTCGTCCAGCTCGGGGCGATCCCCGAGCCGGCAAGAGCCTGAGGGACGAGGAACAGGGCGCAGCAGAAGGGCCGCCTCGGCGGCCCTTCTGCATCGCGGCCTCAACCGCGCAGGGACACGGGCCGATATCGCGAAGTACGGCTCCCCCAGGAACGGGCATGTCCAGCGCCTTCGCCCACTCGAACTACATGCCGTGCGACGACTGCGGGGCCTCGGTCGAGGCCTCCGAGCTCGCCGCGCACGTCTGCGATCCGGAGCGAGCGCTCGAGTACCGGATGTTCCAGCTCCGCGACGAGGTCGCAGGCTTCGACGACGGCCTCAGGGGCTACCTCGAGTCACCACAGGGACGCTTTGCGCAGTGGCTCGCGGAGCGCGACCGTCGACGGCAGAGCGAGTGAGGCGCGCCGTCAGACCGAGTCGTCGTCGCCCGAAAGCGGCTGACCGATCCGCTCCGCGAGCGCCTCGGCGGTGAGACGCGGCTCCTCGCCCTCGCCCCGGAGCTCCTCCACCGTGACGTCGCCGGAGGTGTAGACCTCCGCGCGAGGGATGATCCGGATCGGCCGGTTCTTGTCCCACACCCAGACGTCCTCCATCCGAACGTGGAAGAAGGGGTAGCTCGCTTGCGGGAGCGCCTCGAGGTCCAGCTTGTTGCACAGGTAGGTGGCGTCCTGCGTGAGCACGCAGTAGCGGAAGAGCGAGAACACGGCCGAGTACTCGCGCTTGAGCGAGAGCTCGAGCTCGGCCTCGAACTCGTCGAGCTCGTCGAGGTGCGACATCGCCGATCAGTCTAGCGCTGCGGCTAGCTCTGATACCCGTCCGCGCCCCGGGATCTCGAGTTCCGGATCTAGCTCGACCAAGGGCTCGAGCGCGAAGCGGCGCTCGTGCAGCCGCGGATGGGGCACGCGCAGGCCGGGCTCGTCCACGACCTGGTCGCCATACACGAGCAGGTCGAGGTCGACCGTCCGCGGCCCCCAACGCTCCTCCCCACGAACGCGCCCCAGCTCGCGCTCGATGCGAAGCAGGGTGTCGAGGAGCTCCCGTGGGGGGAGCGTCGTCTCGATGGCGACGGCTCCGTTGAGGAACCGGGGCTGGTCGACGACCCCGACCGGATCTGTCTCTCTCAGCTCCGAGACGGCGATCACGTCGATCTCGGCTTCTTGGCCAAGAAGCTCGACGGCGCGCCGCAGCGTCTCCTCCCGCTGCCCGATGTTCGCGCCGAGGCCTACGTAGGTGAGCGGCATGGAAGTCGAGTAGGGGGTCAGACCCGTGGGGTCTGACCCCGACGCAGTCTCTCCCGCTCGACGACCACGGCCGCGTAGTCGACCGGGGGGTCGAGCACCACATCCGGCTTGCGCACACGCACCCGGGCACGTTCCACCGCGGAGAAGCGCTCGAGGATCCCGTCGGCGACTGCGCCGGCGAGGCCTTCGAGCAACAGGCGCTCGGGCCCGGCGAATACCTCTCGCACCAACGCGGCCAGGCGGCGATAGTCGACCGTGTCCTCTATCCGGTCGCTCGTCGTCGCTCCCTCGGCGACGTCGACCCAGAGATCGACGAGGAACCGCTGACCGAGCCGGCGCTCCTCCTCGAGGAACCCGTGATGTCCGAAGACGACCAGGCTCGCCAGCTCGATCGTCATACCGTGACCTGCCCACGCCCGACGGCCGCGGCCACCGCCAGCGCCTCGACGGTCTCGCGCACGTCATGCACGCGCAGCATCCATGCTCCCCGCTCGAAGGCCGCAACGGCAGCGCCGACGGAAGCGCTCACGGTTCCCGTGGTCGCGCCCGGGTCACCGAGGATCGTTCCGAGCGTGCTCTTGCGGGAGACGCCCACCAGGACCGGGCGGCCCAGGGCGACGAGAGCATCGAGCCGGCGAAGGAGCTCCAGGTTCTGGTCGGGCGTCTTCCCGAAGCCGATGCCGGGGTCCACGCAGATCCGCTCCTCTCGTATCCCGCACTCGACGGCGAACGCGATCCGTTCCTCGAGGAACCCCAACACATCCGACACGACGTCGTCGTAATGAGGAGCCGCCTGCATCGTCCGCGGCTCACCCTGCATGTGCATGAGACACACGTACGCGTCGCTCCCGGCCACGACGGCCGCCATCTCGGGATCCCCCCGAAGTGCCGTGATGTCGTTGACCAGCTCGGCGCCGAGCTCGAGAGCGCGACGGGCGACCGCCGCTTTCGAGGTGTCGATCGAGACCGATACCCCCGCGAGCCCCTCCAGCACGGGCACGACCCGCCGTAGCTCCTCGTCCGCGTCGACGGCGACGGCACCCGGCCGTGTGGACTCGCCTCCGACGTCCACGATTGCCGCGCCCTCCGCGACAAGGCGCTGTCCGTGCTCGATCGCGTCCGCAGGCGCCATGAACAGCCCTCCGTCCGAGAAACTGTCCGGAGTGACGTTGACGACGCCCATGACAGACGGCCGCGGCCACCGCTCCTCGAGCGGCAAGAGCTCGGAAACCACGCCGCGGAGGGTAGCGCCGTCTGGCCGTGCGAGCAGAATCCCCCCTCATGAATACACCACCCTCCACCACCGGCCCACTCGGGCAGCCACGTGGCATCGGGTTCGCGATCCTGATGACCATCATCACGCTGGGGATCTATTCGCTCTACTGGGTCTTCAAGACACAGGACGAGGTCAAGGAGCACTCGGGCCAAGGTGTCGGCGGGGTTCTCGGTCTGGTGATCTACATCGTCGTCGGGATGGTCACGTGGTTCCTCATCCCGTCCGAGGTCGGGAAGATGTACAAGCTCGACGGCCGCGAAGCACCCTTCAGCGGGTGGACCGGCCTCTGGCTCCTCCTCCCGATCATCGGGGCGTTCGTCTGGTTCATCAAGGTCCAGGGCGCGCTCAACCGCTACTGGGAGAGCAAGCCGACCGCACCTGCGCCGCTGGCCGCACCCGCCGCGTAATCGAGAGGGCCCATGCGCGGTAACGCCGCGCGCGGGCTTGTGCCTGCGCTCGTCGTGCTCGCCCTCGTGGGCGTGGTCGCGATCGCGGCGACGGGATCCACGACCACCGGCAACGGCGATGCGCGGCCGCCCGCCGCGACGCTCCTCGACACCATCCTGAGCTTGGGGATGGTCGCTGTCCTGGCGGGGGGCGTGATGCTGATCTACGGGCTCACACAGCGGAAGGCGATCGCGCGGGAGATCGCCTCCAGGAGGCAGCCTCGCATCGCTTTCCTCGGCTTCATCGTGTTCATGATCCTGTTCACGGTCGGCTACTACTGGCGACTCCGCAACTGGCAGAGCCCTCCGCCCCCCGAAGACGAGGTAGGCGAGCAGGCGTTTCCGAACGCGCCCCCGCCGCAAGCTCCCGGCGGAGGGGCTGCGGACTCGGCGTACGAGCCGAGGTTCGCGTGGATCCCCGTCGCGGTCGTCCTCGCGCTCGCTGTGGCAGGGGTTACCGCATACCTCGTGGCTGAACGCAGGCGCCGTGGTCCGGTGCGCGCAGAGGAGACCCTCGCCGAGCAGCTCGCACTCGCGCTCGATGACACGCTCGACGACCTCCGCGCCGAGAACGATCCGCGCCGCGCCGTCATCGCGGCCTACGCACGACTCGAGCGCGTTCTCGCGGCGCACGGCATTGCGCGCCGCCCCGCGGAGACGCCCGAGGAGTACTTCGCACGGATCCTCGGCGACCTCGAGATCGATCCGAGGGCCGTCCGACGGCTCACGGACCTCTTCTCGCGGGCTAAGTTCTCCCAGCATGAGGTCGACGCCGGAATGAAGGAGGAGGCCATACAGGCCCTGGAGCACGTGCGCGACGAGCTTCGCGAGGCCCGCTCGGCCCGCGAGGAAAGACTCGGCGCCGAGGTCGCCACGAGCGGGGCGCCCTCGTGAGGCGAGATCTCGGCGGCGCCCTCAAGCTGCTCGCGGCACCCACGCTCGCGCTCCTCGTCATCGCGGCGCTCGTGCCGGGGAGGCTCGTGCTCGCCGTACGGATCTACGCGCTCGTGGTTTGTGCCGTGGCGTTGGGGTTGGCACTCGGCGCCCTGCGGCGGACGTATCCGGCAGCGACGCCGCTTCGCGAGCCCGCGAGACGCCGTGACCGCAGCCGCCGGCCGCCGAGCCTGGCACGGATCGAGCACGAGGCCGCGCTCGGCGTCGCCGGGGCCTTCGACCTCCACCACCGTCTCGTCCCGCGCCTGCGCTCGCTGGCCGCAGGCGTGCTCGCGACACGCCGACGGCTCTCCCTGGAAGCGGAACCCGAAGAGGCACGCCGCATTCTCGGGGACGAGACATGGAACCTCGTCCGAGGAGACCGTCCGTCTCCCGAAGATCGACTCGCGCGCGGGATCCCTCCCGCCGAGCTCCGTCGAGTCGTCGAATCGCTGGAACGCCTCTAGCGTATGGAGCTCGCGCAGGTACAGGAGCTCTCCGACCAGGTGCTCGACGAGGTCGAGAGGGCAGTCGTCGGAAAGCGCGATCCGCTCGAGCTCGTCCTCCTCGGCTTCCTCGCCGACGGGCACGTGCTCCTGGAGGACTACCCGGGTCTCGCGAAGACGCTCGCCGCCCGCTCGTTCGCACAGGTCCTCAGCATGGGGTTCGCGCGCATCCAGTTCACGCCCGACCTGATGCCGTCAGACGTGACGGGCTCCTCGATCTGGAACCAGCGCGATGCGGACTTCGAGTTCCGGCCCGGGCCCATCTTCACCAACCTCCTCCTTTCCGACGAGATCAACCGCGCGCCGCCGAAGACGCAGGCGGCGCTGCTCGAGGCAATGCAGGAGCGCCAGGTGACGATCGAGGGCCAGACGCATCGGCTCGAGCTCCCATTCCTCGTCATCGCCACGCAGAACCCGATCGAGTACGAGGGCACCTACCCCCTCCCCGAGGCCCAGCTCGACCGCTTCCTCCTGCGGACGGCGTTCGGCTACCCGAGCAGGGAGCACGAGGTCGAGGTCCTCGGCCGGCGCATCGAACGCCAGGCGGACGAGATCGAGCTTCGGTCCGTCGTCGACCGCGACCAGCTCCTCGAGATGCAGCGCGCGATCGAGCGGGTGCACGTCGCCGAGAGCGTCCTCCAGTACTGCGTCGACCTCGTCATTGCCACGCGTGCCTCGCAGAGCTCGGCAGTGGGCGCCAGCCCGCGTGGAAGCCTCGCTCTGCTCAAGCTCGCGCGGAGCAAGGCTGCGGTCGCCGGACGCGACTACGTCCTTCCGGACGACGTCAAGGCCGTCGCCGTCCCGGCGCTCGCGCACCGGCTCGTGCTCCGGCCGGAGCTCTGGGTTCAGCGGGTCTCGGCGGAGGACGTCGTGCGCGACGTGCTCTCGAGCGTCCCCACGCCCCGCGCGGAGGACGTCCGGCCCGCACGCAGCTCGTGACGCGCTCGGGAAGCCCCCGGATCGAGGGGTACGCCGCAGTGGCCGCGATCGGGCTCGTCGCCGCGCTCGCCCTGCGCCGACCGGAGCTCGCGATCGTCGCCGCGCCGTTCGCGGTGCTGCTCGCGATCGGTACGAGGCTCGCGCGTGACCCACGAGTCGAGGTCGAGCTCGCGATCGCCGCCGGGCGCACGCTGGAGGAGGCCGAGGTGGAGGCGGTGATGACCGTTCGAACCGACCTCCCCGTCGACCGGCTGGAGCTGCTGGTCGATCTCCCGTCTGGCGTGGAGATGGCCGACGGCGACGCCGCCTGCGCGATCCGCCTCGGGCGCGGAGAAGAGCGTGAGATCCCGTTTACGCTCCGCTGCTCTCGTTGGGGAGTCTTTGCCCTCGGAGACGTCGACGTACGAGCCCGCGATCCGTTCCGGCTCGTCGTCTGGGAGGAGCGATGCTCCGGCCAGCACGAGCTGAAGGCGTATCCGAGCCCGATCTCGCTGCGCAAGATCCTGGCACCGGTCGAGACGCAGGCGTTCAGCGGCAGCGAGGTCGCTCGCGTCAAGGGAGACGGCGTCGAGTACGCCGATATCCGGGACTTCGTGCCAGGCGACCGGGTCCGCTCGATCAACTGGCGTGCGTCGGCTCGACGGCAAGAGCTCGTCGTCAACGAGCGCCATCCGGAGCGCAACACCGACGTGGTGCTCTTCCTGGACAGCTTCGTCGACGTGCGACGCGACGATCGCAGCACGCTCGAGGAAGCCGTGCGCGCAGGCGCATCGCTCGCGACCCGCTACCTCGAGCGACGTGACCGAGTCGGTCTCGTCGGGTTCGGTGGGGTTCTTCGCTGGCTCCAGCCGGGGATGGGCCTGACGCAGCGCTACCGGTTGATCGAGACCATGCTGGAGACCGGAGTCGAGCCGACCTACACGTGGCGCGACGTCAACCTGATTCCGGCGCGGGTCCTTCCTCCGAAGGCGCTCGTGCTCGCGCTCACGCCGCTCGCCGACCCGCGGTTCGTCGTGGCCCTCGAGGATCTTCGAGCGCGCGGCTTCGACCTCGTGGTCGTGGAGGTCGATCCCATGCCGCTCGTCGAGGCCGGCTCGAGCGAGGTCGAGGCCCTCGCGTACCGACTCTGGGCGCTCGAGCGCGAGGTCCTTCGCTCCCGTCTCGAGCGCCTCGGCATCGGTGTCGCACGTTGGGGTGACGTCGCTCTCGAGGTCGCACTGGAAGAGGTGAGGACATACAGGCGCTACGCCAGGCTCGCACGCGTCTAGCGGTCGGTGCCGGAGCGGTCGCGTGCCTTGGCGCGCTCGCAGCGCTACCCCTCGCTCGCGCGAGCGACAACGTGCTCGGGCCCGGCGTGCGGGTCGCGGCCGTCGCGCTCGTGGCTCTCATCGTCGCGCTCGTTCTGGGGTGGACCCCGCTCGTCCCCACCGCGCTCGTCCTCGTCGGCGGGCTCTACGCGGCCCAGCTGGCGATCGACGATGCAGCGCTCGACGGCGCCTCACCCGTGTTCGCCGCGGGTCTGCTGGTCACTGCCGAGCTCGCGTACTGGTCGCTCGACGAGCGGGAGGGGGTGCTCGGGGAAGCGGGCGAGGGTCTTCGGCGCGTCGCCTTCGTCGCGCTGCTCGGGATTGCAGCGCTGCTGGTCGCCGCCGCGCTGCTCGTGCTGGTCGACTCGGTCAGGGCCGAGGCGCTCGCGCTCGACGTCCTCGGAGCCGTGGCCGCTGCGGTAACCCTGCTCGCAATCGTGCTCGTCGCCCGGCGGACTCAGCGCGACGCATAGAGCGGCCGGACGAACGGCCACGCGTCGGAAGCCAGCCACTCCGCGACAGCGCGCCTCAGGGGAGCATCGAGCTCGGCCCGGGACTCGGTCACCCAGGACAGGACGCGCGCGTCGTGCACGCCGTCCTTCGTCGGGTACACGTAGACGCAGCCGATCACGTCGTCACCGTCGAGGACCGTGTACGTGAATCCCGCTCGCTCGGCGAAGTCCCGGGCATGGCGCTCCAGGTCCGCGCGGTTCTCGTCCAGGCTCATCGGCCGCGGCCACGTGGCGTCCTGGGCGTACCCGGGCGAGCTGCGGATGTGCTCGATGCTCGAGGACCAGGCCGCGTGGTCGCGCTCGTTGTGCTCGGGGCCGAGCGGCTCGAGGCGGAAGCCGTCGGCGATGAGGCCGTCGGGCGGCTCGAAGCCTCCGGGCACGAACCCGACGCGAGGCACAAGCCCCTTTCCTATGAGGCGGCGGGATCGGGCGGCGGCTGCATCGTTGCGCCCGGGAACGCGGGACGCGGCGTCGGCTTCGGGATCGGGCGGTCGCGCTCGGGCTCGCCATCGGCAACCGGAGCGGGGGTCTCTTCGGCAGGAAAGACGGACTCCTCGGACTCGCCGGCGAGAAGCCGCTCGAACTGATCCTTGTCGATCGTCTCGCGCTCGATCAAGATCGCGGCGAGCCGGTGCAGCTCGTCCATGTGCGCCCGGAGAACCGCGGTCGCGGAGGCATGGGCCTCCTCGATCACCCGCCGGATCTCGTCGTCGATCTCCTTCGCGACGTCATCCGAGTAGTCGGGCTCGGAGCCCATGTCGCGTCCGAGGAAGGGAAGGTCATGGTTTCTGCCGAGAACGCGCGGGCCGAGCTTCTCTGACATACCGAAGCGCATCACCATCGACTTCGAGGTCGCCGTCACCTTCTCGATGTCGTTCGCCGCGCCCGTCGTGATCTCGTGGAAGACGAGCTCTTCGGCGGCCCGCCCCCCGAGCGTCATCGCGAGCTCGTCCATGAGCGCGGACTTCGTCGTCAGATAGCGATCCTCGGTCGGCAGTGAGATCGTGAGGCCGAGCGCCTGGCCTCTCGACATGATCGTGATCTTGTGCACGGGGTTCGTGTCCTCGAGGAAGTGGCCGACCAGTGCGTGCCCCATCTCGTGGTAGGCGATGATCTTGCGCTCCTTCTCGGAGAGCAGGCGGGCCTTCTTCTCCGGCCCGGCGATCACGCGCATGATCCCCTCCTCGAGCTCGTTCTGCTCGATCATCTTCTTGCCGTTCCGGGCGGCCAGGAGGGCCGCCTCGTTGATCAGGTTCGAGAGGTCGGCTCCGGTGAAGCCGGGTGTGCCCGCGGCCAAGGTGTCGAGGTCGATATCGCGCGCGAGCGGCTTGCCGCGCGAGTGCACCTCGAGGATCTTGCGACGACCGAGGCGATCGGGACGGTCGACCACGATCTGGCGGTCGAAGCGACCCGGTCGGAGAAGGGCGGGATCGAGGATGTCGGGCCGGTTCGTGGCCGCGATCAGGATGACGTTGTCCTTCACCTCGAAGCCGTCCATCTCGACGAGGAGCTGGTTCAGGGTTTGCTCGCGCTCGTCGTGGCCGCCTCCGAGACCCGCACCGCGATGGCGGCCGACGGCATCGATCTCGTCCATGAAGATGATGCAGGGCGAGGCCTGCTTCGCCTGCTCGAAGAGGTCGCGCACGCGCGAGGCGCCGACGCCGACGAACATCTCGACGAAGTCCGAGCCCGAGATCGAGAAGAACGGGACGCCCGCCTCACCCGCGACCGCGCGGGCGAGCAGCGTCTTCCCCGTGCCGGGCGGCCCGTACAGGAGAACGCCCTTGGGGATCCGCGCGCCGAGCGCCTGGAACTTCTTCGGGTTCTCGAGGAACTCCTTGATCTCGTGGAGCTCCTCGACCGCCTCGTCCGCGCCGGCGACGTCCTTGAACGTGACCTTCGGCGAGTCGGGCGACATGCGCTTGGCGCGGCTCTTGCCGAAGCTCATCACCTTCGACCCGCCGCCCTGCATCTGGTTCATGAGGAAGATCCAGAACCCGATCAGGAGAACGAACGGCAGGAAGTTGATGAGCAGCGACCACCAGGCGGACGACCCTGTTCCCTTGGAGTCGAACTTGACGTTCTGCCTCTCGAGCAGGTTCTCGAACTGGGTTGCGGACTGCGGGGTCGGGTAGTTGACCTTGACCTTCCTGCCGTCGACGAGCGTCAGGTTGATCTGCTGCCTGGTGGGCGTGAACAGGACCTCGTTCACGTTCCCGTCCTTGACCTCCGCGATCGCCTCGGAGTAGGTGATCTTCCTCTGCTCCGAGCGTCCGGGCAGGAGTGTCTGACTCGCCAGGTAGACGAGCAGGACGATGATGATCAGCGGGAAAAGCGCGCTTCGGAAGAACCGGTTCACGTCAGTTTTCGCAGGGTAGCACCATGTTTCTTCGGCACCCACGGGGCGAAGCCTGTCCCCCGTTATGGGCGGGTTGTCGCGGGGTCAGGTCTTGCATCGTGCACATCAGTGCGACGATGCAAGACCTGACCCCGTGTTCGGCACGAGATCTGCGTGCAACACGGCGACGTACGGGAGGTTCCGGTAGCGCTCGGCGAAGTCGAGCCCGTACCCGATCACGAACCGGTTCGGTATCTCGAAGCCGACGTACCGGACGGGGACGTCGATCTCGCGGCGCTCCGGCTTCGTGAGCAGCGCGACCACCTCGAGCGACGCCGGCTTGCGGGCGCCGAGGTTCCTCATCAGGTACGAGAGCGTGAGCCCCGAGTCGATGATGTCCTCGACCACGAGGACGTCCCTCCCGGCGACGTTGATGTCGAGGTCCTTCAGGATCCGGACGACCCCTGAAGAGTCCGTGGCCGCGCCGTAGCTCGAGATGGCCATGAAGTCGATCTCGCAGGGCACCGTGAGCTCGCGCATGAGATCGGCCATGAAGAACACGGCGCCTTTCAGGACCCCGACCAGCAGGAGGTCGCGGCCGCCGTAGTCCGCCGAGATCTCCCCGCCCAGCTCGACGACTCGCGCCTGCAGCGTCTCCTCGTCGATGAGGACTTCGCCTACCCCCCGTTCGAGCTCAGCCTGGGTCATCGGCCCTCATCTTTCCATGCCCGGACCGCGCCTTCCCAGCCAGGTGCGTCCGCGATCCCGGGAACGGTGACGACCTCTTCCCCGGAGACGACGAGTGGCCACTCGTCGCGCTCGGCCCTCGGCACCTTCGCGTCCACGAAGAGATCCTGCACTTTCTTCCGGCGTCCCGCGAGCCGATCGCCTGGTCGTCGAGCGCGAACGGCGAGTCCTGGCACAGAGCTCTCGAACTGCCATGGACCGAAGCTCACCCGTCCTTCCAGCCGAACCGTCCCGTACTCGCGCACTGCGCGGACACCCCGGCCCAGATCGGCCTCCTTCGTCCCCGCGGTCGACGAGATGAGCTCGACGAGTGTCCGCTCGAGGGCTCTCGGCAGCCGCGGGCGCTCGTCGGCGAGCGCGAGGAGGTTCTGGTCAGCGCCGCTATGGAGACGGCGAAGCGCAGGCAGGATCTCCTCGCGAACGAGCCCTCGCTTGGAGCCGGCGTTCGACGAGTCGACCCGGAACTCGAGCCCGTGCTCGCGGCAGTACGCCTCGGTCTCCTCCCGCCAGACGGAGAGGAGCGGCCGGACGACGCCGTCCTCTCGCTTCACCTTGATCCCCTTCGTGCTCCCGGAGGAGACGAGGCGATAGAGGATGGTCTCGACCTGGTCGGACGCCGTGTGGCCGGTCGCCCGGAGGCCGCTCCCTTCGGTGAGCCAGTAGCGGATCCGCCGGAGCTCGGCCTCCGTCTCCGCAGGCGGCGCGTCGATCACGCGAGCTCCCAGCACTTCGCGGCAGTGTCGCGCGTCCTCGTCCGACTCCTCGTCCCTGAGCCCGTGATTCACGTGGAGGGCCGAGACTCTGTACCCGAGTGCGCCGAGGACGTGCCAGAGACAGGTCGAGTCGGCACCTCCCGAGACGAGACAGACGACGGAGCCGCCGGACGGGATCAGGTCGTGTCGGCGGATCGAAGCTTCGACGCGGGCTTGCAGAGCGCTCGCCATGCACCCATTGTGCCGACCCCTACGTCTACGAGCGAACGGCCGAGGCGTCGACGACTTCCGACGCGGGAGGAAGGTCGATCTCGACGTCCTCGCCGTAGTCGTACAGCTCGAACGCCAGTGAGACCTCGCCCGAGCCCGTCGTGCCCGCTTCCGTCGGGGAGAGCTCCATCGCGAGCTTGCGGACGAGCCCGCCCTGGTCGACCCAGATGTCGACAGGGATCTCCCCGAGCCCGGACTGCGTCGCCATCTGCTCGACGAGCGACTCGAGCTCCTGCCGCTTGTCGGGCGGAGCGAGCCTCTTGTAGTCGAGTGGATCGATCGTCGCGCGGTAGTGCGTCGTCTCGACGCCGCGCAGCTCCTCTGTCCCGACGGTCTCGATCTCACCCGACGCGGCCTGCAGGAAGTCGAGCATCTTCCGCGGGTCGTTGCTCGTGAACTGCTGGAACTGCGTGAAGTCGAGGCCCTGGCTCTCTCCGGTCTCGCGCCCATCGGTCCGCAGCCACGACTTGCCGGCCGGCAGCTGCTCCGCCAGCGCCGGGAAGCGCACGTAGGTCACCGGACCGTCCTGGACGGCGTCGATCTTCCACCCGTCCGGATCGTCGAAGTCCGGAGCGTCCGCCGCGTTCGGTCCTGCCATGCCTGCGAAGAACCCGCCGAGGAGGCTCGCGAACGACGACATGTCCACCGTGAACGAGGCACGCTCGGACTCCGCGTCGAAGGCCCCTGAGCCGGAGAAGGCAAACGGCTCGTCGGCGCCCGGGAACGACATCTCCATGCTGAACGCGAACCGACCGCTCGACGCATCGGCGCTCGAGCTCGCGGCCTGCGCGAGCTCCTCGAGCCCGATCGGCTCGCCCGCGACGACCGAGGTGCCGCCTTCACCCCCGCAAGCGGCCGCGACCAGCGCGATGACCGCGGCGAGCACTCCGGTTTGAAGGACGCGGACCATCCCAACGAGGGTCGGCTCCGACAACACCGGACTCATCCTTCGTTCGGGGGATCCCGGAAACGCGGCGCTCGACTCCACTTCTCGAGCACCTGTGCAGCCCGCTCGATCTCCGCCCGGGCGAGGAGGTGAGGGGTCGCGTGCTCCACGGGCGCGATGAGGGCGGCGGGCGCGAGGCCGCGAGCTGCGTCGAGGATGTAGCGGAGCACGAGCGCGTGGCCGACCAGCAGGACAGCCTCCTCCGGGCGCGCCAACACGATCCGCAGTCCGCGGGCGTAGCGAGCAGCGGCGGCCGCCCGGCTCTCGCCGCCTCCGGGTGCCGGCTCCGAGGGCGAGTGAGACGCTGCCCACGCACGATAGGCATCGAGCGGGCCGTTGCCGAAGCTGCCGAAGTCGACCTCGTCCAGCTCACGGACGACGATCCTGGGCACGTCGCGCTCGCCGAGCACGAGCTCGAGCGTCTCCTGCGTCCGGAGCAGCCTCGTCGCGACCCCGAGCGAGATCTCCTCCGGTGCGAGCCGCTCCCGCAGGCGCAGGGCTTGCTCGACGCCCTCCGGGGTCAGCCCCTCCCCGGGAGGCGCGCAGGAGGCGCTGCCGTCTCGGTTCGAGCCGGCAAGCGCGTGGCGTACGAGGAGCAGTGAGTCCACGCGTCAGAGGAGAACGGAGCGGTAGTCGAGGACGTGCTCCATCCCGATCGCCTCGTACAGCCGAATCGCCGCGGTGTTCTCGGCACGAACGAAGAGGCAGACCGTGGGGACGCGCTCGAGCAACACGCGGCACAGGTCCGACAGGCCGCGGGCGCCGTTCCCGCGCCGTCGCGCCTGTGCGTCGACCCACACCTGCTGGAGCTGAACCGCGGCGGGCGTCCACGCGGAGGCCTCGGCCTTGAACAGGATCACCCCGTCCTCGACCCAGAGCCACGAGCGCCCCTCCTCGATCTGTGTGCGCGTCCGCCAGCGGAAGCCGTCCGGGTCGCGGCGCATCGGATCGACGCCGAGCTCCTCCTCGTGGGCGGCGGCGCAGGCCGGCATCAGCAACTCGAGGTCCTCGAGCCGCGCCGCGCGCAGTCCGGTGTCTCCCGCAGCCGGCGGCTCGCGAATGACGAAGACCGGCTGGCCGGGCCTGTCCTCACGAGGACGGGGGAGCAGGGATCGCGCCTCTTCCCAGAGGTCCGAGACGGCCCCGGCTTCGCCGATCAGCATTCGGGGTGCTGTTCGCGCGACATCGCGGGCGAAGGCGCCACAGCCGTCGCCCGAGGGAACGACGTTGACCCCGACGTGGCAAAGCGCGCGAAGCTCTCTCCCCTCGGCGATGGCGACGAAACGACCCAGGCCACGCCGCGCGACGTCCTCGAGGAAGACCCGTTCGATCGGGTCCCCGGCGCAGAAGCGGAGGATCTGATCCTTCTTGGGCTCGATCAACTTCGCGGGCAAGCCCGGGAAACTGTAGATGCGGTTCGGGACCTCTCGTGCACCCGGAATCCGTAGGGTTCCGCATGTGCCGATCCACCTGCGTGCGAACCCCGGAGACTACGCGGAGGCCTGCCTCCTCCCCGGCGACCCCCTGCGCGCGAAGCACATCGCCGAGACCTTCCTCACGGACGTCGTGCAGGTCAACGCCGAGCGCGGCCTGCTCGGGTACACCGGGCGCTGGGAGGACAAGCCCGTGTCCGTACAGGGAACGGGGATGGGCTGCCCGAGTGCGACCATCGTCTTCGAGGAGCTCATCCAACTCGGCGTGAAGCGGCTCCTGCGCGTCGGGACGTGCGGCGGGCTCCAGCCCGATCACGCGCTGGGCGATCTCATCGTCGCGATCTCGGCGGTGCCCGCGGACGCGACGGCGACGCACCTGGTCGGCGGCGAGCCGCACTGCCCGACCGCGAGCTGGGAGCTTATCCACGAGGCCGTGCACGTCGCCAAGCACTCAGACCAGGCGCTCCGCGTGGGCCCGATCGTCTCCAGCGACCTCTTCTACAACCCGGACGAAGGCCAGTACGAGCGCTGGTCGAAGCGCGGAATCCTCGCCGTCGAGATGGAAGCGGCAGCCCTCTTTACCGTCACAGCGCTCCGAGGCGTGCACGGAGGGTGCCTGCTGACCGTGAGCGACATCGTCGTCGAGGGCGAGTTCGTGAGGATCTCGGACGAGGAGCTCCGGGCCGCCGTCGACCGCATGACGCGGATCGCGCTCGACACGGCGACGGCCGGGTAGGGGTCAGGTCTTGCATCGTGCATCGAACATGCACGATGCAAGACCTGACCCCGTAAGCGCCGGCCGCACCGTCTTCCTCGTCAATCCTGCCTCTGCGGGAGGCGCCACGGGCAGGCGCTGGCCCGAGGTCGCGCACCGTGCCGCTGCTCTCGGGCTCGCCGGAGACGCGCTCATCTCGGAGGAGCCAGGGCAGCTCGCCGCGCTCGCGGAGGAAGCCGTCCGCGGCGGAGCCGGTCTCCTCGTCGTCGTGGGCGGGGACGGCTCGGTCAACGAGGTCGTCAACGGGATCGCCGAGATCGAAGACGTCGAGATCGCCGTCATTCCGAGAGGCACGGGCTGGGACTTCGTGCGTACGTACGGGATCCCCCGTGACCTCGACGCATCAATCGACATCGCGCTGAACGGCTCCGTGCGCGAGATCGACGTCGGGCTCGTCTCGTACCGGACGTGGGCCGGGGCCGACGGTCGTACGTACTTCGCAAACGTGGCAAGCGCGGGGATCTCAGGGGCGATTGCGCAGCGGGCGAACGAGGCCTCCAAAGCGCTCGGCGGGAAGATCTCGTACTACTGGGCGACGCTTGCCGTGTTCGCGCGCTGGCAGACCGGCGAGATGCGGATCTCCGTGGACGACGAGATCCGCGGTGGGAAGATGATCGACGTCGTCGTCGCCAACGGGCGCTACCTCGGCGGCGGGATGATGATGTGTCCCGAGGCGGAGCCGGACGACGGGCAGTTCGACGTGCTCCTCATCGGCGACGTCACGAAGCGCGATCTCCTCTTCGTGCTCCCCAAGACCTATCGCGGGAAGCACCTTCCGCACCCGAAGCTCGAGGTGCTCCGCGGGCGGGTGGTCACCGTGGACGCCGACGAGCCGCTCCCCGTGGAGCTCGACGGCGAGCAGCCCGGGACGACGCCCGCGCGCTTCGAGGTCGTCCCGCGCGCGCTGCGGCTGAGGGTTCCCCGAGAGATCTAGGAAGCGGGCTTCCGCGTCGTCGAACGCCGCGCGGGGGCTTTCGCCTTCTTCAGGGCTGCCAGCTCCTTCTCGAGCTTCGCGACCCTCGCCTCGAGCGCGTCGATTCCCCGCACCTTCTTCGCGAGGTCGTCGACCCGCGCGCGGAGGTCGTTCACGGCGGTCAGCGCGCGCTGCCCTCCGGGCAGCTCCGCGAGCCGCTGGAGCGCCTCCTCGCCGGCGTCTGCGAGACGGGTCATGAGGTCCTTCTCGCCCAGCTTCGCGCTGTTCGCGGCGGTCTTCCTGCTCGACTTGGTCCTCGTCTCGGTCATGGCGTTAGTCATAGCAGCCTCGACGCCAAGACGCGAGCGGCGATTACAACGCGGCGACCACGGCGGCGAGGGTTTCGCCGGCGGCTGCGTCGATCTTGAGCGCCGCGCGGTCATCGAGGGCGGTCGGGCCACGATTGACGATCGCGAACGCGCGGGCCTCGAGCGGCAGCCCGGCGACCGGCCAGACCTCGAGCGAGGAGCCGACGACGAGCACGAGCCCGGCTGTGCGCGCGAGATCGATCGCACGTTCCAGCGCTTCCGCCGGCAGCATCTCGCCGAACAGGGTGACACCCGGCTTGAGGATCTCGCCACACTGGCTGCAGAGCGGCGCCGAGCGCTCCTCGAGCTGCGCGAGGACGTCATCGGCTCCCTCCGTCCACGAACACCCCAGGCATACGGCCGAACGGATGGAGCCGTGCACCTCGATCACCTCGCGACTCCCTGCGCGGGTGTGAAGAGTGTCGATGTTCTGGGTGACGACGGCCTGGACGAGGCCACGGCGCTCGAGCTCGGCGAGCGCGTAGTGCGCCTCGTTCGGTTCCGCCTCGCGGAGCATGTCGATGCGCTGCCGGTAGAAGCCCCACACACGCTCGGGATCTCGCCGAAATGCGTGGATCGACGCGACCTCGAACGGATCGACGTCGGCCCAGATCCCGGTCGCGGAGCGGAAGTCGGGGATCCCGCTCTCGGTCGAGACACCGGCACCTGTGATCACGACGCATGGCTGCCGTTCGCGAATGAGAGCGGCTAACGCAGCGGCAGGCACCAGCGAGATTCTAGGGTTGGCATTGTGGAGGGGTTCTCGTTCTCGACGGACGTCACGATCCGGTTCGCCGAGACCGACGCACAGGGCATCGCGCATCACGCGTCCTTCGTCGTCTGGCTCGAGGTCGCACGCGTCGCCTACCTGGCCGCGCATGCAGGCGGCTATCAGGCGATCCGCGACGGGGCGTGGAGGCCCTCACGACCGAGGTCTGCCTGCGGTACCACCGCGCCGCCTATTTCGACGAGAGGCTCCGGATCTGGACACGCTGCACCGACCTTCGCGGCGCGCGATTCACCTACGAGTATCGGATCGAACGCGACTGCGAGCTCGTCGCGGACGGTCACACGTGCCACGCCACCGTCGAACGGGAGACGTACCGTCCGACACGGGTCCCCACGTGGCTGGCGGAAGCCGTGGCTAAGGCTGAGTCGGCGGCGGAGTAGCGCCCGAGTCCGACGGGGGCTTGGCCTTCTTGCCTGCGGGCGGGACGGCCTTACCCTTGGGAGCTTTGGTGCCGACGTGGATGATCCTCGTCTCGCCCTTGTACGACGTGTTCCAGGTCTCCGTCCGGATCACGTTCCCGTCAGATCCGTAGATCGTCCGCGTGACGGACGTGCGGCTCGGCGCCGAGCCCTCCTCTTCGACGACGGTCTTGCCCTTCGGGAGCTTCGGATCCTTGACGCGCTTGACGGGCACCCGCCCCGTGGCGGTGATCGTCCCCGCCGAGCTCTCGACACGTCGCCTCTCGCCACCGTAGATCGCGACGCTGATCCCGTCCGCCTCGGGGAAGCCCTTCACGAGGACCCAGTGCTTCGTGTCGTTGACGAACTTGAGGTCGAGAGAGGGCCAGTAGACGGTCGCATCGCGGCCCAGCTGATAGCGGCTGATGTAGAGGGAATGCGGGTTGCGCTCCGTGATGTCGAGGCCTGCCTCCCACGCGGCGTTGAACGTGGTCGTGGCAACCTGCGACGTGCCGCCACCGATCTCCTCGGCGAACTCGGTCCCGATGATGACCGGCGCGGGCCGGAAGCCTCGCTCGACGGTTCGCTCGCCGATCGCATCGTTGAGCGAGAACGTCCCTCCGGGTGGAACGAGCGTGTCGTCGAGCTCCTGCACGCCGAGCCGGAGGTTCGTGATCCGGTCAGCGGTGCCCGAGTTGTACGTCTTGTAGGAGGACATCCGATGGTCGATTCCCATGGCGAGTGCCTCGGCCGTCGTCCGCTCGGGCGTGGAACGTGCGACCTCGAGCGTTGCCACGCGGTTCGTCTTCCGGGTCGCGGCGCGTAGAAGCACTCGTGCGGTCGCAGGCACGTCGAGCTCGACCCCGTCGCGAGACGGGACGACCTGGACACTCTCGCCGGACACTGCGAAGCGGGCATCCATGGGAGGTCGTCCGACACGCCGCGACAACGACCGGAAGTAGGCGTCAGCCTCGGCGCCGGCAAACGCGAGCCGCGTTGCACCGTCGCCCGGGAGAGCGAGGAGCTCGGCGATGCGCCAGCGAGGAATCCTCCAGCTTCGGCCCGCACCCTTCAGATAGACCGGGCCAGAGAGGGCGACGCGTGCGCGCAGCGCTGCGGGCACGAGCATCCCGGAGGTCACCGAGGGAGCCGCGACGACGACCGGGAGGGCGACGGCGCCGGAGGTGCGATCGAGTTGCCCCAGCGTCCTCACGATGACGCGCGCTGCCAGTTCTCGTTCGAGTCGACTCCCTGCGCGCTCGGGTACGGTCTCGATCCGAAGACCGCGGCGCACAAGCGCTGCGCTCTGCGCGTCTCGGTCGACAGCGCTCGTTACGCGGTCGAGAGCGAACTCGAGAGCCGCATTCGAGACGGCGACGCGGGGAAGCACCTCCGCCCCGAAGAACCGTGTATGCAGTCGACGAAAGCCCCGGATGGGCCCAAAACCGTCGCCCGCCCGCCCAGCGGCGGCCACGGCTGCGTGCCAGTCCGGCTCGACGGCGAGCTGATTGGCGGCGAACGAGAACGTCTCGCCCACTGCCGTGAAGGTGACGGGATCCGCGGCGACCTCCGCAAACCGCGCGTCGAGCGAGGCGACCGCCGCCGGCTTCGTGAGCCCGCCGACGTCGACACCGGCAACGCGCGTCCCCTCTGCGAGCTCCTGCTGGGAGCCCGCATACGCCAGGCCTACGAGGACGGCGAGCAGGACAACGCCGCCCACTGCGAGGGCGAGCATCGCGGGCGTTGAGCGAGTACGACCGCGCCGACGACTGCTGGGGGCGAAGAGAGGCGACTCAGCGCGCAAGGGATCGGGAATTCTACCGTGGGCTCGGCGTCTCTTCCCAGACTCCACGCAGGCAGAGATGGGGAAACGTCGTCACTGATTCGTTCGCCGTTCGGTCAACATCGTTGCGAGGTTCGAGACTAGAATCGGCAGCGGGTGGTGGGCTGGGGTGCCCCTTCGGGAACCCCGTCAAAAGACGAAGAGCTCGATCCCGCCGGAGACGTAGAGCCCAACCCCCGTGATGTAGCTCGCGAGGTCGGAGCAGAGAAACGCGATCGCGTTCGCGATGTCCTGCGGCTCGCCGGGGCGCTTGAACACCGTCCGGGCCGCGATCCGCTCGTTCATGGCTGCGTTCGCCATGTGGAACGCCTCGGTGCCGATGATCCCCGGCACGATCGCGTTGCAGGTGATTCCGTGCCGGCCGCCCTCCATCGCAAGCGTCTTCGTCAGCCCGAGGATCCCCGACTTCGTCGTCGAGTAGCTCGCCTGGCCGAAGCCTCCGAGCGTTCCGGCCACCGAAGCCATGTTCACGATCCGTCCCCAGCCGCGCTCCTTCATATGCGGCCAGACAGCCTGTGCGCAGTTGAAGCCGCCCGTGAGGTTGACGCGAAGGTCGCGCTCCCACAGCTCCGGGCTCTGGTCGTGGAACTGCCCGACGTGATCGAGCGTCCCCGCGTTGTTGATCAGGATGTCCACCGACCCGAGTTCCTCGACCGCCCGCGCGACCGCAGCCGCAACCTGCCCTCGATCCGTGACGTCGCAGCGCGCTGCGAGAGAGCGGCGGCCCATCGCGCGGATCTCCTCGACGGTCTCCTCGGTGTGGACCATGCCCTGCGCCCGGGCAGCCGTGGCGAGCGCACCCCAGCTGTCGGTCTCCTCGGAGAGCTCCGACTCGACGAGAATGTCCGCGATCACGACGTCGGCGCCAGCGCGTGCCAGGGTCAGCGCATCGGCACGCCCGAGTCCCCGCGACCCGCCCGTGACCAGCGCAACCCGTCCAGAGAGATCGATCTCCAGCGCCATCTGAGAAGCCTAGCCGCGCGCGGGCGTCAGTCCGCGCGCGGCAGGAAGATCTCCTTGGCGATCACGAGCCGCTGGATCTGCGAGGTCCCCTCGTAGATCTGGAAGAGCTTGGCGTCTCGCATCAGCTTCTCGACCGGGTACTCCTTGATGTACCCGTACCCGCCGAAGATCTGGACCGCATCGGTCGTCACCTTCATCGCAGTGTCCGCCGCGAAGCGCTTGGCGAACGACGACTGGAGCGTGGCGCGCTTGCCTTGGTCGTGGAGCCAGGCGGATTGCCAGACGAGCAGCCTCGCGGCCTCGATTTCGGTTGCCATGTCCGCGATCAGGAAGTTGACGCCCTGGTGCATCGCGATCGGGACGTCGAAGGTCACGCGCTCCTTGGCGTACTCAACGGCGTGCTCGTAGGCAGCCTGAGCGACCCCTACGGCACCGGCAGCGGTCCCGGGCCGGGTGAAGTCCAGGGTCTTCATCGCGATCTTGAAGCCCTCGCCCTCCTCGCCGAGGCGATTCTCTGCGGGAACGACGACCTCCGTCAGCGCGAACGCGGACGTGTCCGTCGAGCGCTGACCCATCTTGTCGAGGTGCTTCTCGATCTGCACACCGGGGGTGTCCATTCCGACGACGAAGGCCGAGATGCCCCGATGGCCCTTGCTCGGGTCCGTCTTCGCGAACACGATCGTCCAGGCGGCGTAGCCCGCATTTGTGATGAACGTCTTGGAGCCGTTCAGGACGTAGTCGTCGCCACGGCGCTCGGCCGTCGTCTTCATGCGCGCCACATCCGAGCCCGCGTCCGGCTCGCTGAGCCCGAAGGAGCACAGGATCGGTTCCTCGACGAGCGGAGACAACCACTGCTCCTTCTGCGCCTCCGTGCCCGCGATGATCACGGGCGCCGCACCGAGGCCGTTCGCGCCGATGGACGTGCCGATACCGGAGCAGCCCCAGTTCAGCTCCTCGCCGACGAGCATCCCGTCGAAGGCCGACAGGCCGGTGCCGCCGTAGGCCTCGGGCACGTGAAGGTTCATGAGGCCGACCTCGTGCGCCTTGGCGATCACATCGGCCGGGTGCGTCGAGTGCTCGTCGTACTCAGCCGCCCTCGGCCGGATCTCCTTCTCCGCGAACTCGCGCGCGAGCGCGCGCAACTCCCGCTGCTCGGGCGTCAGGGCGAACGAGACGCCGCCGGCGACGCCGGTCTCCACCTGAGTCATGACTTTCGCTCCCTGTTCGATTGACTAGTCAGTCAACCGCCAGTGTAGGCGGCAGTCGCCCACCGGGTCAAGCGCCGAGGCGCGTCTCGTAGGATGTGCCCGAGCATGGCGACGACGACGGAGCTTCCGGCCCTCGACCCTCTCGACCTCCTGGCAGTCGATGCGCTCCTCGACGACGAGGAGAGAGCGATCCGCGACACGGTCCGTCAGTTCGTTCGTGAGAACGTTCTCCCCGAGATCGGCGACTGGTTCGAGAAGGGAATCCTCCCGCGCGAGCTGATGGCCGAGCTCGCCAAGCTCGGGCTCTACGGGATGCACCTCGACGGCTACGGCCTCCCGGGCGCAAGCGCCGTCGCCTACGGCCTGACGTGCCTCGAGCTCGAAGCAGGCGACGCCGGCGTGCGCAGCGCCGTCTCCGTGCAGGGGTCGCTGGCGATGTTCGCCATCTGGCGCTGGGGTACCGAGGAGCAGAAGGAGCGCTGGTTGCCGGCGATGCACGCGGGCGAGGTCATCGGCTGCTTCGGGCTGACCGAGCCCGACGCGGGCTCCGACCCCGGCGCGATGCGGACGCACGCTCGCCGCGACGGCTCGGACTGGATCTTGAACGGCGCCAAGATGTGGATCACGAACGGGACGATCGCCGACATCGCGATCGTCTGGGCGCGCACCGACGAGGGTGCCATCCGCGGCTTCATCGTCGAGAAGGGCATGCCCGGCTTCTCGGCGCCCGAGATCCACAAGAAGCTCTCGCTCCGCGCGTCGGTCACGTCCGAGCTCGTCCTCCAGGACGTCCGCGTGCCCGACGACAACCTGCTCCCCGGCTCGAACACGCTGCGCGGCCCTCTCTCGTGCCTCGACGAAGCACGTTTCGGGATCGTCTGGGGCTCGGTCGGCGCCGGCCGTGCGTGCTTCGAGTGCGCGCTCGACTACGCGAAGGAGCGGATCGTCTTCGGCAAGCCGATCGCCGCGTACCAGCTCACGCAGGAGAAGCTCGCGGAGATGGCGCTCGAGCTCAACAGGGCGGCGCTCGTCGCTCTTCATCTCGGCCGCATGAAGGACGCAGGGACGCTCCGCCCGGAGCACGTGAGCCTCGGGAAGATGGGGAACGTCCGCGGCGCGATCGGGGTCGCCCGCAGCGCACGCACGATCCTCGGGGCGAACGGCGTCACGCTCGAGTACCCGGTCATCCGGCACGTGAACAACCTCGAGTCGGTGCTCACGTACGAGGGCACTCACGAGGTGCACACACTCGTCGTCGGCGAGGCCCTCACGGGCCAGAACGCGTTTCGTTAGCGGCTACTCGCCGTCCCAGTAGTCCAGGATGGGTCCTGGGCGGCTGAGCAGGATCCGCTCGCCCGCCACGCTTCGGGCACCGACCTTGCCGCTGTCCGGATACTCGACGATGTCGGGTGCGATGAGGGTCGACAGCATGAGGACGCGGATGGGCGAGTCGGTTCCGTTCCGGACCTGGTGGAACCCCTCCTTCCCGCGAGGGAAGCACACGACGTCCCCTTCCGAGAGCTCGCTCTCCCCCTCCGGCGTGCGAAGCGTCGGGCGCCCGCGGACGACGACGAGCCACTCCTCGTTGGCGTGGTGCGTGTGGTACGGCCACAGCCGGTCGCCCGGCTCGACCTCGTACATGCTGCCGCCGAGCAGCTCCGCGCCGATGCGGGCGCCCACCCACGCGTCCTTGCTCCGCCAGCCGGGGCGCTCCTCGACCCGATCCCACTCGTCTCCGTTGAGGTTGAAGACGTCCACAATAGGCAGGCTAGGCGCTGAGGCCGCGCAGGGCAACATCGATCGCAGTCCGCTCGGCGCGAGCAACCTCGTCCTCCCCGGCGGGAAGCTGCCCGAGCACCCAGCCGGTCAGCACTTCCTCGAGACCCCCGTAGACGATCCAGCTCGCAAGTCGCGCGTCGAGGTCCGGCCGGAATGCGCCCGCCGCCTGGCCCCCCTCGATCACGCGCTGCACGATCGCGAAGGCTTCCCGCACCTCGTCGACCTGCCCCTGGAGCTGAGCGCTGCGGGCGACCTCGCGGACCATCACGGTGACGAGATCGGGGTCGTTTCGCCACGTGCGCAGGAGGATCTTGGCGATGCCCTCGAGCTTCTCGCCGGCGGGCTCGTCGGCCGCCTCGACCGCGCGGAACCGCTCGAGCAGCTCGCCCCAGTTCTCGCGGAAGATCGTCTGGAGCACCTGCTCCTTCGAGGAGAAGTAGTGGTAGAGGAGACCGTGCGCCACCCCTGCCTCCTCGGCGATGTCGCCGACCCGCGAGCCGTGGTAGCCGCTTCGTGCGAAGACCCGCACCGCGGCGTCGAGGATCTGCCGGCGGCGCTCCTCCTGGGCGATTGAACGGTCAGTCAACGAAGCCGAGGATAGAGGTACGCTCCGCCCGCGTGCAACCGCTCGCGGGCATCCTCGTCGTCGACTTCACGCGCTACGTCCCCGGGGGCTACGCGAGCCGGGAGCTCCTCCGCCTCGGTGCGCGCGTCGTGCGGGTCGAGCCGCCGGAGGGCGACCCGATGCGGTCGACGGCGACCGCCTGGGACACGGCGCTCCGCGCAGGCACCGAGTCCGTGGTGTGCGACCTGAAGTCGGAAGCCGCGTTCGCGCAAGCGTTGTGCGCCCAAGCGGACGTCGTCCTCGAGGGCTATCGGCCGGGCGTGGCCGGGCGCCTGGGCATCGGCCCCGGCGACGTTCCGGACACGGTCGTCTACTGCTCGATCACCGGGTTCGGGCTCGACGACGCCCACCGCGTGCGCGCCGGGCACGACGTCAACTACCTCGGCTGGGCGGGCGTGCTCGAGGACACGACCCCTGGACTGCCGCCGCTACAGATCGCGGACCTCGCTGCCGGTGCGCTCGGGGCCGTCACGCAGATCCTCGCGGCGCTCTTCGCCCGTGAGCGAACGGGAGAAGGCGCGCGAGTGTCGATCTCGATGACGCACGGCTCGCACGACCTCGTCGCGCATCGACTTGGAGGCGAGCCCGTGGCGAAGATGCTCACAGGCGGGCTCGCCTGCTATCGGATCTACCCGACCGCCGACGGTCGCCACCTCACGGTCGGGGCGCTCGAGCCCAAGTTCTTCCGGCGCCTCTGCGAGCTGATCGGCCGGCCGGAGCTCACCGAGCGCCAGTACGGCGAGGATCAGGAGTCGCTTGCAGCGGAGCTGGGAGCGATATTCGCCGAGCGCGCGCTGGCCGACTGGCTCGCGCACTTCGGCGACGAGGACGTCTGTATCGGCCCGGTGTGGAGTCGTGCGGAGGCGGCGTCCGAGTTCGGCGCAACCGACCTTCCGGCCACGGTGCCGCTCGGAGCGCACACGGACGCCTGGCGGCGGGAGCTCGGACTCGCATAGGAGACCTTGTGGCTCTGAGCCACAAGGGTAGCTATGCCGGTGTCAATCCCAGAGCGGCCGGCAGCGCGAATAGGGTGTCGATCCGGTCCGGCGCCTCGGGTCGCACTTCGTCTCGATCCAGGAGGATCGCGCGGATCCCGAGCGCCCGAGCGCCTTCGATGTCGTCCTCGTAGGAGTCTCCTACCATCGCCACCTCATCCGGTGACACGTCGAGGGCACGCAGCGCGGCAAGGAAGATCGACGCATGGGGCTTCACACGCCCGTGCGCCTTCGAGCCGACGATCGCATCGACCTCGAGATCGTGGTGCGCGGCGAACTCGTCGAGGTCGCGCTGGCCGTTCGAGATGAGCCCGATCTTGAGGTCGTGCCGGCGAAGCTCATCGAGTACGGGTAGAGCGTCCTCGTAGAGGGAGAAGTTCTCGTGCCGTTCCCACTCGCGCACCATGTCGACCGCGCACGCTCGCGCGCCGCCGGGATCGGCACCCATGCGGAGCACGATCTGCTCCGTGAACGCGATCCAGATCTCCTCGTCATGAACGAGTTCGTGATTTCGCTGCAGCGCCTCGATCGCAGCAGAGCGCGCAGCGACGTACAGGCTGGGTTCGAGCTCGAGGCCGTGCCTCTCCCCTACGCGGCGGTAACCCTCCGGCCCCAGCTCCGGCCCGGGCCGAAACAGCGTGAAATCGACGTCGAACAAAACGGCTTTGAGCATGCGACCGAGGATAGCCCTGCGGTGACGAGTGCACGGTCGTCGAGGGCCGGAGGTCGGCTCTGCCGACCGGGAGGCCAAGCGCGGCACACCGGTGCCACAACGGAGAGGAAGGGGGGTACGTGGGGGGAGACGTCGTTTCCCGCGACTGAGCACAAGGAACGCCGCGGCCGCGAAGCGGCCGCGCTTCAGGGATTGTGCGCGGCCAGGAATCCGCACTCGCGGACTCCTGGCCTGCGCGACTAAATCGGGGTGCCCAGATTTGAACTGGGGGCCTCTCCGACCCGAACGGAGCGCGCTACCAGGCTGCGCCACACCCCGAGCGCGGAAAGGGTAGCGGCTCCGCGCACGAGCAGCCTCCCGGCACCCGAGAAGGTCATTGCACGGCCGACCCGGCCCGGAGTATGCTCAGACCGTGACGGAAGCTCTCGAGAGGCGGGCCGGTTGACCCGCCTGAGAAGAGAATGACCCGAGCCCGACCGCGCGATCCGCGCTGGCGGGCTTTTTTGTTGCCCGAAGGAGGTACAGATGGCCAACCACCTGACGCCTGAAGAGCTCGCCAAGGAGATGGGGATGGACCGCGAGGAGGTCATCCGCATCTGCGTCGAGGAGGGCGTGCCGATCTACCACGGCAAGATCGACAAGACGCTCTTCCAGGCATCGCTCGAGGCGGTCGGGTCGGGAGCCTCGGCCACGCGGTCGTAACGCGCCGTCTCAGCGGGCCTTGGCCCGCGTCTTGCTCTTTTCTCGCGCGGGCTTGTCGACCTCGGAGCTCTTCTTCGCCGCCGCGACGCTCGCCTTGAGCGCTTCCATCAGGTCGATCACCGGCGCGGGCTCGGCAATCGGCTCGGGCACGGCCAGCTCCTCGCCGCGCAGCTTCGCCTCGAGCAGGGCGCGGAGGTCGCGCCGGTACTCGCTCGAGAGCTCGGACGGCTCGAACTCGCCGGCCAGGGTGTCGATCACCTGGCGGGCGAGGTCGAGCTCCGACTTCTTCACCTCGGTGCCCTCGACCGCTTCGGAGATCTCGGCCTGCGAGTACACGTCCTCGGCGAGGAAGAGCGTCTCGAGCGCGAGCGCGCCACCTTTCGCGCGAACCAGGCACAAGCTCTCTCGCCCCGCGCGCACGAAGCGACCGAGCGCCGCAGTCCCGGTCTGCCGCATGGCCTCGAGGAGAAGGACGTAGGGGCGTCGCTGCGCGGTCCCGGACGCCGGGACCAAGAAGTACGTGCGGTCGAAGTAGATCGGGTCGACGCCGTTCTCGGGCACGAAACGCGTGATCTCGATCGAGCGCGAGTCGTCGGCGCGCTCGATCGCCTCGAGGTCGGCGTCCTCAACGATGAGGAACTGCCCTTTGGCGACCTCGAACCCACGAACGATCTCGTCCTGTGAGACCTCGCGATCGTGAGTCGGGCACCAGCGCTTCTGCTTGATCGGCGTCGCGCACTCACGGTGGAGGAGCCGGAACGAGACGTCCGACTGCCGCGCGGCAGGCTTTGTAGCGGGCGCGAGCCCGACGGGGATCGAGACGAGCCCGAAGCTCAGAGAGCCATTCCAGGTTGTGCGCATGGTCTGGGAACTGTAGAGGGGACTAGCCGGATTCGTCTTCCGTGGCAGAACCCCTCTCAGTAAGCTCAGTGGAGTGACCGAGACGGCTTCCGCCGCCCCCGAGACGCGACCCCCGGCCGCACGCCGCACGATCGCTCGGCTCTGGCGGGACGCGGTTGCCGCGG
>Ga0209640_10000327_pt1 | contig 35932 bp, 34 predicted proteins | sample RifCSP10_1_FD_184018 | JGI IMG/M metagenome (GOLD analysis project Ga0209640, IMG submission 184018) | Soil microbial communities from Rifle, Colorado - Rifle CSP2_sed 10_1 (SPAdes) (version 2) | ecosystem: Environmental > Terrestrial > Deep subsurface > Rock core/Sediment | place: Rifle... | reverse complement strand
GCCTTCAGGGATCTTCGCGCGGCCGGAATCCGCGCGAGTGGATTCCGGTCTTGCGCAAGTGCAGGGGGGAGGATTCGAACCTCCGAAGGCTGAGCCAGCGGGTTTACAGCCCGCCCCCTTTGGCCACTCGGGAACCCCTGCGGGCGGGCCATTGTAGCCTGGCCGCCGTCGGCGGCCTACCATCGCGGGATGGAGCGGTGCGACGTCCTCGTGGTGGGGGCGGGGCCGGCGGGATCAGCGACGGCGATCCACCTCGCGCGCGGCGGGGCAAGCGTGCTCCTCGTCGACAAGACGCGCTTCCCGCGCGACAAGCCCTGCGGCGGGGGCATCACCGGGCGCGCCCTGCTCCACGCGCCCTGCGACGTCGAGCCGGTCGTGGAGCACGTCGTCGACCGCCTCGTGCTTCGCGTCGGATACCGCTGGCGAGTCGCGCATGGGAGCGAGACGCCGCTGATCCGGATGACGCAGCGGCGACACCTCGACGCGCACCTGGCCGCGCAGGCTGTCGCAGCGGGAGCGGACTTCCGCGACGGCGTCCGTGTCGAGGAGCTCGCACTCGAAGACGACCACGTCACGGCGCTCGTCGAGGGCTCGCGCGTGCGAGCCTCGTACCTGATCGGTGCCGACGGCGCGAACGGCCTCGTGGCGCGGTCGGCCGGGCTCGGCGACGGGATCGTCCGCGGGATCGCGCTCGAGGGGAACGTTCCCTGGGGGGAGCTCGACCCCCGTCCGTACCGCGAGACCGCCTGGGTCGAGCTCGGAGTCGTTCCAGGCGGGTACGGCTGGGTCTTCCCCAAGGGTGACCATGCAAATCTCGGAGTGGGGGGCTGGCTCGGCGAAGGCCCGAGGCTCCGCGCGCATCTCGACCGGCTCGCTCGCATGCACGATCTCGATCCCGGAGCCCTCGAAGACGTTCGCGGGCACAGGCTTCCGATGCGGCGACCCGGCACGCCGGCGGCCAGGGGCCGCACGCTTCTCGTCGGCGACGCGGCCGGGCTCGTGGACCCGCTCTCGGGAGACGGGATCTACGAGGCGTTCGTCTCCGGCCGGCTGGCGGCGGACGCAGTCCTATCGGACCTCCCCGAGCACTACGAGGCGTCGCTCTCCGCGGCTCTCGATCGGCATGCCGCGGCGTCGTGGAAGGCGAAGCGCGCGGCGGATCGCTATCCCCGAGCGTGCTTCTGGGCCGTGCGCGCGCCGGGAGCCTTCGCCGCGATCGCCGGCCTTCTGCGCGGGGACCTCGCCCATCCGGGTGAGGCCCGCAGGCTCGCGCGGCCCCCGCTACGGGTGCTCTCCCGCCTCGCGCGCATCGCACCGCCCGTTCCCTGAAATTCCCTGAACGTGACGCTCCAGTGCGCGCCGGTTGCGCGGTCGAGGCGCCTACGCCACGCGCGCCTGATGATCCGGCTTGAGAGTTACCGGCCCGAATGCGAGCCGCGATCCTACGTGCAGTGCCTCGGACGGCCGTGCGTAGTAGTACCCCTGACCGAGCGTGCACCCGAGAGCGCGGAGCGCGTCGGCTTGCTCCTGTGTCTCGATGCCTTCTGCGACAACCTCGAGGCCGAGGGTGTCGGCCAACCCGAGAATCGCCTCGACGAATGTGCTGTCGCTATCGATCCGATCGACGAACGGCTTGGCAATCTTGAGCATGTGGATCGGGAAGTCCCGCAGGTGGCTCAGGGACGAATAGCCGGTACCGAAGTCGTCGAGTGCAAGCCTCACTCCGAGCTCGCGCAGCTTTCCGAGCGTGTCGATCGCCGCCGCGGGATCCTGCATCGCGCTGCTCTCGGTGATCTCGAGGATCAGTCGATCCGGCGGGATACCCGTGTCGGCGAGAATCGCCTGCAGATCCCGCGTGAGGTTGGCGCTTCGCAGCTCGCTCTGGGAGAGATTGACGCTGACCATGAGGTTGTGGTGGAACCGGTGGCGGGAGCGCCACGATTCGAGTTGCTCGCAAGCGAGGCGGAGGACGGTCCGACCGATCGGCCGCATGAAGCCGGTCTCCTCTGCCAACGGGATGAAGCTTTCCGGGAGGACGAGGCCGCGAACGGGGTGGTGCCACCGCGCGAGAGCCTCGAGCCCGACGACCCGGCCCGTCTCCAGCGCGACGATCGGCTGGTAGTACGCCTCGATCTCCTCTCGCTCGACCGCGCCTTCCAGCGTATTCGTCAGCTCCTGCCTGCGCTGGGCGCGGACGTGCATCACGGGGTCGTACCACGCGTAGCTGCCCTTCCCATTGGTCTTCGCCGCGTACATGGCCACGTCCGCGTTTCGCAAGAGGTCGTCGGCGACGTTTCCCTGGTCGGCGGGGGCGATGCCGATGCTGGCGTGAATCCTCATCTCACGCTCTTCGAGGACGAACGGTTCGCGAAGCGCGTCCACGAGTCTCTTCGCCACGTTCTCGGCATCGCTTCGGCTCGAGCGCTCCAAGAGAACCGCGAACTCGTCACCACCGAGCCGAGCGACGAGGTCGTCCGGCCGGAGCGAAGCGCGCACGCGTTCGGCGACGGCGATCAAGAGCTGGTCGCCGGCGCTGTGACCCAGGCTGTCGTTGACGGTCTTGAAGTCGTCGAGGTCGATGAACAGCACAAGCGGGCGCTGCTGACCGGCGACGGTGAGAGTCAGTGCCTTGTGCACCCGTTCTGCGAAGAGCAGCCGGTTCGCGAAGCCCGTGAGACTGTCGTGGAACGCCTGATGACGCAGCTGGCTCTTGACACGATCGTTCTCGAGCAGCGCGCCGGCGTGGCTTGCGAACGTCTCGAAGAGCCGTCTGTCGTCGTGTGTAAAGGTCGCGGCGTCTCCAAGTCGATTCCCGACGAGAACCATGCCGAAGATCCGGTCAGCGCCGTGCAACGCGGTGACGATCGCGTCTTCCAGGCCCGCCTGGGCGAGGTACTCGTCGAGCGCGTGAGACTGCCGTCCACGCGGCAAGAGCGCCGCTGCCTCGTGGGCCGAGATGTTCTCGAGAGCCTGTAGGCGGGTGTCGTCGAGCTCTATCGGCTCCATGAGCACGTCCTCTGTGAGGCTCACGACGCTTCGGAGCGCGCCCTCCTCGGCCGAATGGGAGAAGACGATGATCTCCGCGGCCTCGGCCGAGAGCATCGTGCGAGCGGCCTCGAGCAGCTCCCGCACCGACGAGCGGAACTCGGCACCCTGCATGGCGCGCATCGAGCGAGACAGAAACTTCAGATGCTCCTGCCGGCGCCGCTGGGCCGTGAAGGCGGTGAGGGCGAGAGCGGTGCTGGCGATCGGGACCAGCATGACCCAGAGGGAGCGCGGGTCCGACTCCGCGAGTTGGATCGTGGCGATTGCGAGACTCGCGCTCGCAAAGCACCCGGCCCCAGCGATAGCGGCGAGCGTCCGCAGCTCAGCGCTAAGCGGGCGGGACGAGCCGAACCACATGAACCCGGCGGTGAGCAGAACGCCGACAGCGGCGAACGCGCCGGCGCCCAGCACCGCCCCGATCCATCCGGCGGGGCCGTAGGCGTCGCCCAGGAGGAGGAAGCCGTGGAAGACGAGCATTGCCATGCAGGAGCCGAGGCTGAACACCGCAAGGTTGAACGTGAGCGCAAGAGGACGTTGCCTCCGGACGATCCCGAGTGCGACCGCCGCCCCGAGCAACTGGGCACCGAGGAGCTCGCCCGGCGATGCGAGGTAGAGCGCCAGCACCAAGCCGAGCTCGGTGAGAGACAGGCTGTGCGCTTCGCTCCGGAAGTGGATCCGGATGGGGAAGGCCTCGGTGACGAAGAACACGACCACGAAGGTCCACCAAGGCACGTCGATCGGAGGCGTGGGCGATCCCAGGCCTGCGAGGACTGCGGAGTAGAGAGCGAAAGCGGCCGCTGCAGTGCCCGCCACCAAGCCCAGAACTGACGCTCTGCCTGCGAGTGACCGCGCGGGGGCACCGCGGACTGAAGCGCCGGCTGCCGCTACGCTCACGGCTTAGCGCCGGCCCCCGCCGGCTCGAGGGCGCTCGTTTCCGGACCACAGGGATTCCAGAGGGTCGTTGCGTCGACCGTTCCTGCCGGGTTTGTCAAGTCAGCGCTCGTCGTCGTCTCCCACTCCGCACGCTTCCGTGCGGTCCGCAGTCGCCTGAGGCGGCGTATGAAGCCGCTCCGGCTATCAAGCCGCAGGGTAGGTACCTGGATTTGCCCGGCGTCCCCCCAATGGGTGCTCGAGGCTATCCCGGCCCGCTAAAGCAACCCGCCGCCCGTGCCGATTGCGAGGGGTCCATGGATCTCACAGCCGTGCTTCGGCATGCCGTCGAGTCGGGTGCCAGCGATGTCCACTTCAAGCTCGGCAAGCCGCCGGTGCTCCGCTACGACGGCGTGCTCGCTGCGACCTCCGAGTTCCCGCCTCTCGGAGAAGTGGAGCTTGAGTCCGTCCTCGATCAGGTCACCCTTGGTGCTCCACGGCGGAGGCAGGAGTTCGACGAGACGGGCGACCTCGACATCGCGTACTCCGAGCCCGAGCTGCCGCGGTTCAGGGTCAACGGCTTCAGGCAGCGAGGCGCCGTGTCCTTCGCCTTCCGCATCATCCCGGACACGATCCCGAGCTTCGAGGAGCTGCATCTGCCGGCAGGCGTCGCGCGGCTCGCGGACGAACATCGCGGCCTCGTCCTCGTCACAGGGGCGACGGGATCCGGGAAGTCGACGACGCTCGCGGCGATGCTCGACCACATCAACCGCACGCGGAGGCTGCACATCGTCACGATCGAGGACCCGATCGAGATCATCCACCCGGACCACGGCTGCATCGTGAGTCAGCGGGAGGTCGGGCTCGACACCGACAGCTTCCGGGAGGGTCTCAGGCGGGTGCTCCGCCAGGACCCGGACGTCATTCTGATCGGCGAGCTCCGGGACCCGGAGACTGCACGTGTCGCTCTCCAGGCAGCGGAGTCCGGACATCTCGTCTTGTCGACCCTGCACACGCTCGACGCCTCCGAGACGATCGGCAGGATGGTCGAGCTCTTCCCTCCGGGAAAGCAGCCACAGATCGTCGCGATCCTCGCCGGAGTGCTCCGAGGGGTGATCAGCCAGCGGCTGATGCCGCGCGTCGGTGGAGGTCGGGTCCCCGCGGTCGAGGTGATGGTCTCGAACGCGCGCATCGCGGACCTGATCCGCGAGCTGCGCTCGGAGGACATCCCGGAGGCGATCGCGGAGGGCGAGTTCTACGAGATGCAAACGTTTTTGAAGGCGCTCGTCAACCTCGTCCTCGCAGGACTCGTCGACCGCGAGACGGCAGCGAACGCCGCCTCGAACCGGCACGACTTCGAGATAGCCCTCAGATATGCGGAGAAGGCGGCGAACCTTGCAGTAGCCAAGGAAGGCGAGCCTCAGACGGAACCCGAGCCCCAGGTCGCCGAGCGACCGAGGGGCGACGGCCGGCCGACCCTCCGCGTCGCAGGGGCTTGACGTGGCCGCGAGGCCGAGGTTGAGGGATCGCGTTCGCCGGGACGAGCGCGGCTTCACGCTCATCGAGCTCGTCACGGTGCTCGGAATGCTCGTGATCGTGATGACCGCCCTCTCCTACGCCCTGATCGCAGCGCAGAAGTCCGAGGAGGAGATGAACCGGCGCTTCGCTTCCCAGATCAACGCCCGGATAGCGCTCGACCAGCTCCGCCGCGAGATCCATTGCGCCAGCTCGGTCACGCCGATCGGTGCGTCCGCGAGCATCACGATCGTCCTCGGGAACCGCTGTCCTACGGCGGGAGCGGGCACGACCGTGAGCTGGTGCACGTCGGGCAGCGGCACGCAATATGCCCTCTACCGCCTTGTCGGAGCGTCCTGCAACACGACCGGGAGGAAGGCCGTCGACTACCTGACGGCCGGCACCGTGTTCACGTTCACGCCCCAGTCGGCAACGAGCCTGGCGATCCTCGCGGTGACCCTGCCCGTGAACACGAGACCCGCGAGCGGGCTCCCCGACTATCGTCTTACCGACAACATCGCCCTCCGCAACTCGTCGCGCACGTGACGATGCGAAACCCCCTCACCCCGATGGGGGATGGCGTCGCTCCAAGCCCCGCGTTCACTGCGACGGGATCTCCGACCAAGGAGCTGGCGTGCCCGACCGACCTGTGAGCGCAATCCGGCGTGTGCTCGGCGACGAGCGCGGCCTCGCCCTGCCCTTCGCGCTCGGCGTCATGGTGATCCTTTCCGCCCTCACGGCCGGCATCTTCACGTACACCACGATGAACCAGGGTGCCGCCAAGCGGGCCCAGGCGGACCAGCGCGCATACGGGCTCGCCGAGACAGGTGTCAGCTACGCGTTCGCGACGCTTCAGAACGCGGCCGATCCCTCCAACGCCGGCTCGGTGCCGTCGACCACGGTCGCGCTCACCGGGGGCACCGTGACGTACAACGGCTCGCTCTCGGGGAACACCTGGACACTCACCGGAACAGGGACAGTGAGCAATCCCTCGGGGCCGTATGCGGGGAACGTCTCGCGCACTGCGAGCATCCAGGCCCTCGTAACGACGACGACGACGGGCGACACACGCCCGTACGACTACCTCTTCGTCGACCAGCCGACGGGCTGCTTCACCCTCACGAACACCGTCACGATCGAGGTCGCGCTCTACGTGCGCGGCGACCTCTGTCTCGAGAACAACGCATTGATCAGCAGCCCGGCCGTCCACGTCCTCGGAAACGTCCACGTGAACAGTCCCCAGGCGTCGGTCGGCACCTCCTCGTCGCTGATCCCGGACTTCAGCATCACGGGGAGCTGCTACCGGAACGGAACGCCGACGGCGTGCAGCAACAGCCCGACGTCCCGCGTGTGGGCGAGCGCGTACGGCACGAGCCCCCCGATCATCCCCAAGCCGACCGCCGACTTCCCGTACTGGTACGCGAACGCCGATCTCGGGCCGGGGGACAGCTGCCCCGCGCTGGGCAACTTCGACAACGACTCGACGATGAACGTGAGCCTCGGCCAGATCAATCTGACGCCGAGCACCGCCTACGATTGCTACGTCGGCCCCGTGGGCGCGCCGACCGCCCAGATCAAGTGGACACCGGGCCAGACTCCGTCGAAGCCGGGGACCCTGAAGATCAAGGGAACGATCTTCCTCGACGCGGACGTCAAGTGGGAGAACCTCAGCCTGGTCCAGTACGACGGGATAGCCACGATCTATACGTCCGGGAAGCTCACGCTCAAGAACCAGACCGACGTCTGCGGTGTGGTGACATGCGACGAGGACTGGGATCCCAGCACGGACTTCCTGACAATGGTCGTCGGCTCGATGACTTCGGCGACGGACACCACGCCTGACACCGTCCTGGTCGACAACTTCACGACCTTCCAGGGGGCTATCTACGCCGTGAACGACTACACCCAGGGCAACAACACGACCATCTGGGGCCCCGTGATCGCGGGCAACGCCGACATCTCCAACTCGTCGCTTTTCAAACCCCTCCCTGGCGCGCTCGGCGGTCTACCTCCGGGCGTGCCGTCCGATACGGTGACGGTGACGAAGGTCCAGCTCGTTCCGGGCAGCTACGCGGGGTAACGTCGCCGTGAACACCGCCGCCGCCGCCTTCGCCCTTGCCCCGGCGCTCGCGCTCGGGAGCTTCCTCAATGTCGTCGTCGTGCGCGTTCCGGCGCGCCAGTCGCTCCTCCGCCCTCCGTCCTCGTGCGGAAGCTGCTCCCGCGAGATCCTCTGGCGGGACAACGTCCCAGTCCTGTCGTACGTCATGCTGAAAGGGCGGTGTCGCCACTGCGACGCGCCCATCTCGCCGATCTACCCGCTCGTCGAGGTCGTGGCGGCCGCGCTCATCGTTGCGAGCGTCGCGGTCTTCGGGCCTACTCCCGAAGGCGCTCTCGCCGCGGGGTTCTGCGCCGTTCTGGTGACGCTGTCGGCCATCGACATCCAGCTCCGGATCGTTCCGAATCGGATCGTCCTGCCAGCTGCGGCAGCGGCTCTCGTCCTCCACACTGCGATCGCTCCGAGCCCCGAGTGGGTCGTCGCAGCGCTCGTGGCGGCCGGGCTGCTCTTTCTCGTCGTCCTCGCCTACCCGAAGGGTCTCGGCATGGGGGACGTCAAGCTCGCGTTTCTTCTCGGAGCCGTGCTGGGTGCCTCCGTCTCGGTTGCGCTGATGCTAGGGCTTTTCGCTGCGCTCGTACCTGCGGCAATCCTCGTCGCGCGACACGGAGCGGTTGCCAGGAAGATGGGCGTCCCCCTGGTTCCGTTTCTCTCGCTGGGGGCGATCGTCGCGCTCTTTCACGGCGAGCGGATCCTGGATGCGTACCTCGGGCTGTTCTGAGGACGCCGGCCGTCAAGAGGCGGGAGACGTGTGCCGATAACCCCTTCGAGGGATCGCCGATGAAAGTCATGCGCGCAGACAATGCCGAGGAGCACGAGGCCCCTGGAGAGGAGGTCGCCCAGCCCACGCGGCAGCTGGCCACGCCGTTCGGCGCCGACGAGACCTCGGAGCTGGTGCTCGATCTTCTCGGGCACACCGCACTCGTCGCCCCGGACGCGCTGACACGCGTCCGCGAGCGAGCGGCCAATGGCAGTGCCGTCACGCAGGCGCTGATGGACGAGGGCGTCGCGGTGTCCGACGGGATCGCGCGCATGCTTGCGGCGCGTCACCACCTGCATCTGGTTGATCTCCCCGGGATCGGGGTGGCCGTGAACGCGTCCCAGCTCATCCCCGTTCAGACGCTCGAGCGTGCCGTCGCGATCCCGTACGCGCTCGAGGACGACGTGCTGAAGGTCGCGGTTGCCGATCCCGGGAATCTCCATGCCATCGACGAGCTTCGCCTGGCGACGAAGCATTCGATCGAGCTCGCTGTTGCCTCTCGCGAGGACATCCTCGCGGAGCTGCAGCGGCTCCTGCGGACGGCTGAGGCCATCGGCTCAGTCGTCGTCGAGCTCGACGAGGGCGCCGAGGACGGCGACGACCTCGACGTCGACGACGGGATCTCCGACGGCCCCCTCGTCCGCCTCGTGAACGCCCTCATCTTCCAGGCTGCGGAGGAGAACGCCTCGGACGTCCACTTCGAGGCCCAGGAGGACGCGTTGGCGGTCCGGTTCCGGGTCGACGGCGTGCTGCGCGAGGTGCAGCGGATCCCGAAGAAGATGGCTGCGGGCGTGACGACCCGACTCAAGGTGCTCGCCAAGCTGGACATCGCCGAGCGGCGCAAGCCGCAGGACGGTCGGATCACCCTCTCCACGTCAGCCGTTGGCCGGACGCTCGACATCAGGGTTGCGACGCTCCCGACCGTCGAGGGAGAGAAGGTGGTCATGCGCCTTCTCGACAAGTCTCGGAAGCCGCCCACGATGACCGAGCTCGGGCTCTCCGAGGCGATGCGCGCGGATCTCGAGTCGATCGTGCGGATGCCGACCGGCGCGCTCCTCGTCACCGGCCCGACCGGCTCGGGAAAGTCGACGACGCTCTACGGCTGCCTCGCGCAGATCAACCGTCCCGAGATCAACATCATCACCGTCGAGGACCCGGTCGAGTACCGGCTCGCGGGAGTGAACCAGGTGCAGATCAATGTGCGCGCCGGCCTCACGTTTGCGACGTCACTCCGGTCGATCCTTCGTTCGGACCCCGACGTCGTCATGGTCGGGGAGATCCGCGACGCCGAGACGGCCAAGATCTCGATCGAGGCGGCTCTCACGGGCCACTTCGTGCTTTCGACGCTGCATACGAACGACGCGCCGTCAACGATCACGCGTCTCGGAGAGATGGGTGTCGAGCCCTTCCTCACCGGCGCGGCAGTTTCCGCAGTGCTTGCGCAGCGGCTCGCCCGCAAGCTCTGCACGCACTGCTGCGAGGCCTACCAGCCCACTGAGGCGGTGCTCAGCGACGTGCGCGTGTCAGCCGACGTGCTGGGTGCGCTCGACGGGACGGTCTTCTATCGCAAGAAGGGCTGTCCCCGGTGCAATCACACCGGTTACCGAGGGCGGATTGGCGTCTTCCAGTTCCTGCGGATGTCCGAGGAGATCGCCGCGCTCGCCGTTCAGCACGCGAGTCGGGACGAGATCGCGAGGGCCGCTGTGGACAATGGCATGCGGTCGATGTGGGACGACGGGCTGGAAAAGGTCGCGTCCGGGCTCACGTCGATCGAAGAGCTCGCACGGATTCTCTCCTGACCCACTACGCCAATTCGGCGCAAATTCATTTCATCGACAGGGTGCGGGGCTGACCTACGAGGCGCCGACTTCGCAGCCGAGGGCGATGAACGCCTCGACCGCGTGGGTGACGAAACGCGTGGCCTCGACCGGAGTCGGGAAGGAGTACGGACCCGGCCGGATGGGCTCGGTGACCGACTCGTTCGGCCAGACCTCGGCCTCGACGACGCACCGCTCGCCTTCGTCGATCGCCCGCAGTAGCGCTACCGAGCGACCGTCGATCCGCGCGTGCCTCACGTAGAGCTCCTTGCCCGATCCGAGCTGGACCGCAGCCTCGCTCATCGTCGTGCCTGGGCGACTGCCTGAGCGATCGTCTCGCGGTCGGTGACGCTGAGCCTCGACGTGACCACTCCCGGGCGCTTGACAATCACGACGGCCGGATCCGGAAGGAAGCCGGTCCTGGCGACGAGCGATCCCACGAGCCGCGCGTTCAGGGCGCTGATCGCGACATAGCCGGCACGAGAGCTAATAGCCGCAGCGCGTGCCTCTCTGCGCACGATTGCGTCGACGGCCGCTCGGGGCAGGTAGACCACGACGACGACGACGCCGCCGCGCCGAAGCGCGCGGTCGACGGGAGCCGGGAAGCCGCTCTTCGTCGTCACGGCCCGAGGCTTCGCCACCGCCGGCTTTGGGGCTGTGGTCGTCTGCGCAGCCGGTGTCTTCGCGGGGGTCGGCGGTGCGGAAACGGCACCTTCGGACGCATCGCGGCCTACGACGAAGACGAACGCGACAATGCCCGTGGCGAGGAGGGCCCCGATGAGGGCGAGGACGCGGATCGGCGGGCTGAGGGTCATGCTCACGATTCTCATATCGGCATCGACTCCGAGCGTCTTAAAGGGGATCGGTTCGGGTCTCACTCCGAAACAGTTCGGGTCTCACTCCGAAACAGAAGAGGCGCGGTCTCCCGCGCCCCTTCGTCGTTCACGTTTGCGCTTTAGAGCTATGCGCAGGTCAGGTTGTTCTTGAAGTCGGCGCTCGAGGGGCCGGGGCCGAGGACGCTCCAGTTGTGGGAGCTCACGCTGTCTGCGAGGCAGTAGCTCGTGGCAGCAGCGGACGCGACCGTCAGTGAGTCGGACACGCCGGAGTCGATCAAGAGCAGCGCGGCCTTGGTCATGCCGACGTACGTGCCGTTGTCCGAGTAGTACGCCTCTGCCGAAGGCAGCGCCGCTCGCAGGTTCGCCTTGGCCGCGTTGTTCGCCGCACGATCGCGGAACCCAAGGTACGACGGGACAGCGATGGCGAGCAGGATGCCGATGATGATGATGACGACGAGGAGCTCGATCAGGGTGAAGCCCCGTTCGGAGTTCCCGTCGAGGCGGGACCGAATCCGCTTGAACATTTTGCCGTTGCTCCTTCCGCAGTCCGCAGTAGAGGGTGAGGGGCGGATGCAGTCCAAACATCGGTGCGAGGGTGGGTAGCGCATACCCCAGAATGGGTGATTCGCGGGGGATGACTCGAGGCAGACTGCGAGCCGGCCTCGGCGTTCACAGGCCGCTCAAGGCGATGACCGTGGCTGCCGATACGCGAGATGTCCATGGAAGCCGCGGCGACCTCGATCGACGATCTGCTTGCGCGCGCCGTCGAGGCGAGCGCATCGGATCTGCACCTCGTCCCCGGGGCGCCGCCAACCCTGCGCGTGCACGGCGACCTCACTCCGATCGCGGATGCCGCCAGGCTCAAAGGCGAGGACACGCGAACGCTCCTCTATCGGATCCTCTCCACTGACCAGCAGAAGCAGCTCGAGATCAGCCGCCAGCTCGATCTTTCGTACGGCGTCCCCGGTCTGGGGCGCTTCCGTGTGAACGTCCACTTCCAGCGGGACACTCTCGCGGCCGCGTTCCGGCACATCCCGGAGGAGCTCCGCACGCTCGAGGAGCTCGGCCTGCCGGCTTCGCTGCGCGACCTCGCCATGAAGCCCCGTGGGCTCGTTCTCGTCACCGGCCCGACCGGGTCCGGCAAGTCGACAACGCTTGCCGCGATGATCGACGAGGTCAACCGCTCGAAGCCGCATCACATTCTCACGATCGAGGATCCGATCGAGTTCGTGCACCGGCACAAGCGCTGCGTGGTCACCCAGCGCGAGATCGGAACAGACGCGTCGAGCTTCGCCGACGGGCTCCGCGCGGCACTGCGCCAGGACCCGGACGTGATTCTTCTCGGCGAGATGCGCGACCTCGAGACGATCTCTACCGCGCTCACTGCGGCCGAAACAGGCCATCTCGTACTTGCGACGCTGCATACGCAGAGCGCTCCGAGCACGATCGACCGTGTCATCGACGTCTTCCCGCCGGCGCAGCAGGAGCAGGTGCGCCAGCAGCTCGCGAACACGCTGCAAGGGATCGTCACCCAGACGCTCTTGCCTCTCGCAATTGGGCACGGCCGTGCCGCCTGCCTCGAGATCCTCTTCCCGGACGACGCCGTCCGGAATCTGATTCGGCAGGGCAAGATCGAGCAGATCTATTCGGTCATGCAGACGAGCACGCAGCGTGGCATGCAGACGATGGAGCTCGGCCTTGCGGAGCTCATCCGGAAGGGCATCGTCAACGTCGAAGCAGCGCTTGCGGTCTCGAGCCGCAAGGAGCAGCTCGCCGACATGCTCGAGCGGAGCGGCATCGCGCTGCCCTCGGCTGCGGCCGACCCGAGCGCACCCGCAACGGGCCTACGCATCGCCGGGAGTGGATGATGGACGACCTGCCGCATGGCACGGACGAGGAGCCCAGCGAGGCTCATGAGTACGAGTCTGAGCCGGAGATCGACGCTGTCGTCCTCGACCCGCTTGCTGCCTACACGCGCGGGATCGAGCCGGTGCGCCCCGAGGGCGACGACCACGCAGTCGCAGAAGCCCAGGATCAGATCGTCGAGACCCACCAGGATCCCGCCGTCGAGGAAGTCCCGGTTCAGACCGTCGCAGAAGACAGAGATCACGCTGTCGAGGAAGACCACTCGATCGGGGTAGAAGACCACCCCGCCGCCGAGGACCACGCCCTCGAGGCGGTGCTCGAAGCCGAAGTCGAGCCGGACATGCCCGAGGCGGGAACGATGGCCCCGGGCCCATCCCGGCAGGAGCGGCGACGCCGGCTTGCAGGGCGGCGACAAAGCGACGCACCGCCGGAGAAAAAGACGAAGAAGACGAAGAGCTCGAAGGACAAGCGAGAGAAGAAGCTCGTCGGGCTCAAGATCGGCGCGTCCCAGATCGCCGCGGCCCATATCGTCAACAACGGCGCACCCGAGCTCGTCGAGGTCTTCCGCCAGCCGCTCGAGCCCGGGCTCGTCGTCTCTGGCGAGATCCGGGACCCAGATGCTCTCGGCGAGGCACTCAAGCGGTTCTTCGAGCGCCACAAGCTCCCAAAGCGAGGCGTTCGGCTCGGACTTGCGAACAACCGCATCGGTGTCCGCGTCTTCGAGATCGAGGGCGTCGCGGATCCCCAGCAGCTCGAGAACGCGATTCGCTTCAGGGCCGAGGAAGTGCTTCCGATCCCGCTCGACCAGGCAGTTCTCGACTACGTCGTCCTCGGCGACGAGGCGCGCGAGGACGGGACGCCCGTGAAACGGATCCTGCTCGTCGTCGCCTATCGCGAGGTCGTCGACCGCTATCTGCAGGCGTGTCGCAGAGCAGGGTTGCAGGTTGTCGGCATCGATCTCGAGGCGTTCGCGCTCCTGCGTTCGCTCGAAGCTCCCGCTGATCGCGGCCAAGGCGCAGGAGCTCTCGTCGCCGTCGCCATGGGGCATGACCGAACCACGATCGCTGTCTCGACCGGTCGTCTATGCGAGTTCACTCGCGTTCTCGACTGGGGTGGGTGGTCGCTGAACGTCGCCATCGCGCGCGAGCTCGACCGCGCACCGAGCGAGGTCGAGGCGATCAAGCGCCAGCTGTCCTTCGCACGCGCGACGGAGGTCGAGGGGCTTGCGCCCGAGCAGGCCGCGAAGGCTCGCGAGGCCGTACAGCGCGCGCTCGCCGCGTTCACGCGCGAGCTCGTCGCGTCTCTCCACTTCTACCAGGCCCAGCCGGGAGCCTTCGGGATCGGCGAGATCGTCCTCACTGGCGGCACCGCGCATATGGACGGCCTGCCCGACGCGATCAGCCAGCTCGTAGGTGTTCCGGTACGGCTCGGCGATCCATTCAGGCGCGTCAAGGTCGGCCCGAAGATCACGCACGAGGATCAGCACGGGTCGCTTGCCGTCGCAATCGGACTGGGAATCGAGGACTAGTGGTCGCTCCGGGAAATACGGCACCGCTTGGCCGGCTGCAAACGCTTCGCATCGCGTCGTCCTCAGTCGCCCCGATATGGAGAAGACGTGTTGGGGTCAGACTTAAGTCTGACCCCAACGCAGTTCCCTTTACTCCCTGCGTCCTAGCGCTGCTCGGTTTTCGCGCGGCCAAGCAGCACCGGACTTCCCGGAGAGACCACTAGCCGGCCATGCGTGCGGTCAACCTCCTTCCCCGCGACGCAGAGCGCGTACGCAGAGGGACAGCGCGCACTCCGCTGCTCGTCGCTGCGGGAGGCGCTGCCGCAGTAACCTCTGCCGCAGTCGTCTTCTTCCTGTCTGCCTCCGGAACGGCCGACGAGCTTCGTACCCAGCTTGCGGAAACCCGAGCAGCGCTCGCCGCCGTGCCAAGCACCGGAAGGCCGGCCGTCACGTCCGCTGCCCTCGTCCAGGAGCGCTCCGATCGCGTCGTAGCGCTTGCCGCCGCGCTCTCGACGCGTATCCCGTTCGACCGGCTTCTCCGTGAGGTCTCGTTCGTGCTGCCCGAGGACGCGTGGCTGACAGGGATCACCGCGACGGCTCCTGCAGACAGCACAGCTGTCGCCACCGCGCCGGGTACGGCTCCGGCGCCGTCGTCGACCGGACAAGAGGGTGTGACGATCCAGGGATCCACCTATTCGCACGAGTCCGTCGCGCGCGTCCTTGCGCGCCTCTCGGCGCTCCCGCCGCTCATGAACGTCCGGCTGACGGCCAGCACACGCGTTGTGCCGCAGACGGACGAGAGCGATGGGGCCAAGAAGAAGGTTGGAAAGACCACCGTGGCGTTCACGATCGCCGCCACGCTTCGGACGGAGAGCTCGTCATGAAGACTCGGCTCGGAGGGACCTCGCCGCGGTCGGTAATGGCGCTCGCGATCGGCGGCGTCCTCCTCTATGGGCTCGTCGTGTGGTTCCTCGTCGTCGCTCCTAAGCGCTCGGAGGCCGCGACCCTGAGGGCCGACCTCGCGACGGCGGAGCTCAAGCTCGCCCAGGCGCAGGACACCGCCCACCGCTCGCAGAGCGCCGGCGCCTCGATCGCCGACGTCTTCAGGCTCGCGAAGGCAATGCCCTCGAGCGCGGATCAGCCGGGGCTTCTGCTCGAGCTCGATCGGCTCGCGCGCGCGAGCGGCATCACCCTCGGAACGATCACACCGCAGGAGCCAGTCCTCGGCGAGTCTGGCGCGATGCTGGTCCCGGTCGAGCTGATCGTCGGCGGTTCCTACGGTCAGATTACGAGATTCCTCACGAGCGCCCGCCAGCTCGTCACGGTCCAGCGCGGCAAGCTCAGCACAACCGGTCGCCTCTTCACCGTGCAGGGTGTGGAGCTCTCCGAATCCGGCACGCGCGGCTTTCCATTGCTCGACGGGGTGATCACGTTGAACGCGTACGTATACGACGGGCCGATCGCTCCACCGAGCGCGCCCGAGAACCTTTCGCCCTCCGGTTCCACCGCCCAAGGAGCGACTCCCTGATGACGACTCAAGAACGCGCGGCTCGTGAGCGAAAGCAGAAGATCTTCGTACTCGTCGGCGGGATCCTCCTTCTCGGCCTTCTCGCATTCCAGCTGCCGCGACTGCTCGGCGGGTCAGCGACTCCTGCCGCAGCCCCTGCCGAGGAGACGAGCTTCGCCAGCAACCCGACGAGCAGCGCCCGACCCGCGGGAACCAATGTCTCCTTGACCGACACCGATCGCCGGCTGCGCGCAGCGCCCGGACAGCTTTCCTCCTTCAGTGAGTTCTCCCCGAAGGATCCCTTCGTCCAGCAGGTCGTGACGGAAAGCTCGTTTGGAAGCGTGCAGCAGGGCGGCGGCGGCGCCACGGAGGAGAAGGCGAGCACGCCACCCACCAAGGAGTTCACGGTCGGCGGCAGCTCCGGAACCGCGGTGACGATCATCTCCGTGAACGGTGCCCGGCAGGCGCTCGAGCCGGGCGCGGCGTTCCCGGCCGCCGATCCCGTCTTCGTGCTTGTCGCGGAGCAGCCGGATGCCTCCACGGCGGTGATAGGGGTCGCCGGTGGCGCGTATGCCAGCGGTGCCAAGACGACGAAGCTCGTGGTCGGCAAGCCGCTCATCCTCGTGAACACGACGACCGGTGCCCGGTATCGCATCGTGCTCGTCGCCGTAGGCAACGGTGACGATGCCGCGCCCCTGAAGACCGGTCCCTAGACGATGATGGCTCGCCTACGCGGCCAACAGGGCTTCGCGCTGATCGAGATGCTCGTGGCGATCGTGGTCATCAACATCGGCCTGCTCGCCATCCTGCTCGCGCTCAACTCGGGCATGATCACGCTCCGGCGTTCCGCGGAGACGTCCACGGCCTCGGCAGTCGCAGACAAGCAGCTCGAGCTGTATCGCGCGATCCCATTCTCTTCGATCTACCTCGACACGACCTCGCTCGCCGCGACCGACTCGACGTATCAGTCCGACAGCGCGTACTCCGCGTCGCAGGTGAATCAGGCCTGCAGCCCGCTCGTCGCGGCGTGTACTCCGTCGCAGTCGGTCACAGGGCCCGACGGCCGTACGTATCGCGTCGACACCTTCATCGTCTTGACGACTCCGCCGGGTGCTGACACCGTGAAGCAGGTGACGGTGGTCGTGCGGAAGCCGGGGGCGCCCGCAACGCTTGCGCGTGTCGTCTCGACCGCCGGCGCCGACTTCTAGCACCGTCTCAAGTTCGCTCCGGGCGCTGCCGATAGCTCCACCGTATGGCGGCATTCGCCTACAGCGCTATCAACGCGCTCGGAGCTGAGTCGGCAGGCCAGATCACGGCGCCCGACGTTGGCTCCGCGCGCGAGCTTCTGCGCCAGAAGGGCTTGCGGCCGGTCACGCTCGCCGAGCTCGGCGCCGAAGGCTCGGCTGAAAAGAGGCGCAAGAAGGTAAAGCCACGCTCGCTGCAGGTCTTCTCGCGCCAGTTCGCGACGATGATCGACGCAGGCCTCTCGATCGTCCAGTCGCTCGTCATCCTCGAGGAGCAGACCGACGACAAAGCCCTCGCGCTCGTGATTCGCGAGATTCGCTCGGACGTCGAGGGAGGCATGCTGCTCTCGCAGGCGATGGCGCGGCATCCCAAGGTCTTCGACCGCCTCTACATCTCGATGGTCGAAGCCGGGGAGGCAGCCGGAATCTTGGATTCCGTGCTCGACCGCGTCGCCGTGCAGATCGAGAAGGAGATGAAGATCAAGCGGCGCGTGAAGGGCGCGATGGTCTACCCCCTCGTCGTACTGACCTTCGCGGTTCTCGTCCTGATCGGGATGCTCCTGTTCCTCGTCCCGGTCTTCCAAGGCATCTTCGCCGACCTCGGCGGCGACCTTCCCTTCCTGACGAAGATCGTCGTCCAAGCCTCCGACATCGTGCGCGGGTACTGGTTCATCCTCTTCCCGGCGATGGGTGGCTCGGTCTACGGCTTCCGCCGCTGGAAGCGCACGCCCGCCGGGCGCCAGGTCTGGGACCGGTTCAAGCTCAACGTCCCGGGCGGCATCGGCAAGGTCGTCCTGAAGGTGACCATGGCACGCTTCTCGCGCACGCTCGCCACCTTGGTCGCCGCCGGCGTCGACATCATCAAGGCGCTCGAGATCTCCGGCCAGACCGCCGGCAACTGGGTCGTCGAGTCGGCCCTTGCCGATGTGCGCGCGAAGGTGCACCAGGGCGTCCCCATCGCGCAGCCGCTGATCGAGGATCCCGTCTTCCCCCCGCTCGTCTCGCAGATGGTCAAGATCGGGGAGGAGACGGGCGAGCTCGAGAAGATGCTCGACAAGATCGCCGACTTCTACGAGGACGAGGTGGACACCTCGATCGCCGCCCTCACCTCCATCGTCGAGCCCCTGATGATGATGGCCGTGGGCGCGATCGTGGGCGTGATCGTGATCGCCATGTACCTGCCGATGTTCAAGCTGCTCGAGCTCGTGCAGTAGCTGCCGCTCGGACTCGGCGTCTGCACAGTCAGGTCCCGTTTGTTGCAGCGCGGACCTGCAACAGGGGTCAGCTCCCGTCCGTCCGGCGTCGAGCTCACGTTGCAGACGCCGTGCGACGCTGCGACGGGAAGGCTCTGGCAGGGAGATCGTCACGTGGCAGAGCGCATCCAGCCGCTCTGTCACGGAGACGGATCAGGCGACCTGCTCGTGAAGCTCTTGGAGCTCGCGCTCGATCGAGAGGCGCTCGAGCGCCTCCGTTTCGATCTGCCGTACCCGCTCACGAGTGATCCCGAGTCGCCTTCCGATGTCGGCGAGGCTGAGCGGCTCGCCCTCGAGCCCGTAGCGCAGCAGGATGATCTCACGCTCGCGGTCCGGCAGCCGGGCAACGGCCGACCGCAGCGCCTCGAGGTGGAGCGGAACCTCGACGTCCTCGAACGTCTCCAGCTCTGGTGCCGGGATGAGCTCGTGCAACGGGACACCGTCGTTCAATCCGACCGGGCGATCGAGGCTCGTCACGGTACGCGGGGCCTCCCGAACCGAGCGAACCTGCGCGACGGGGACATCGAGCTCCCGCGCGATCTCCCGATCCTCTGGAGGGCGACCGAGCGACGTCGCCAGCCTGTCCTCGGCGCGACGGATCCTCCGCTCCTGGTCGAGGACGTGCACGGGCACGCGAATCGTGCGTGCCTTGTTCGCAACACCCCGCTGAACCGCCTGGCGGATCCACCACGTGGCGTAGGTCGAGAACTTGTAGCCCCGGCGCCAGTCGAACTTCTCGACCGCGCGGATCAGCCCGAGGATGCCCTCCTGGATGAGGTCGAGCAGCGCGAGATCGTGGCCCTGGTACCGCTTCGCGATGGAGACGACGAGGCGGAGGTTCGAGTTGATCATCCGGTCCTTGGCCTGCCGGTCTCCGCGCTCGATCCGCTTGGCGAGCTCGATCTCCTCCCTCGCCGTCAGCAGTGGATAGCGGGACATCTCGTTGAGGAAGAGCTGAAGGGAGTCGGCGGTCGCCGCCGCAAGGTCGCCGTTCGCGTACGTGACCTCGCCTGGCTCCTCCCGACCGTAGTCGTCACGCACTTCGATCGCGTATGCGTCGAGCTGCGCGTAGAGGGCTTCGACCTCCTCCGGATCCAGCTCGCCGGCGACGAGCTCGATCTCTGACAGCGGAAGGTATCCCTGCTCCTCGCCGCGCCCGATAAGTGCTTCGATCGATTCTGTTGTCATCGACGCCTCTCTTCCCGCGCCCGGTGCGGGCGGCCGTCGGTCTCGGCCTCGGGCTCCGCGAATGCCCGAAGCCGCTCGGCGTAGTCCGAGAGGCGCGCCGCGACGAGACCGTGCACGCTGTCGGGTGGATAGGAGCCGTCCGACCGGCGACGGCCGGCTCGACCACCGGTGAGGAGCTCGATCCCCTCGTCGATCGTCCGCACGGCCCAGACATGGAACATCCCGCTGCGCACGGCGTCGACGACCTCCTCGTCGAGCATGAGGTTGTGGACGTTCGCCGCCGGGATGATGACGCCCTGAGCCCCCGTCAAGCCCTGCGCTTTGCAGGTGGCGTAGAACCCTTCGATCTTCCGCGTCACCCCGCCGACCGCCTGGACCTGTCCGTTCTGGTCGACGGAGCCGGTGACCGCGATGCCCTGCGCGAGGGGGAGCTCCGACAGCGCCGAGAGAAGCGCGTAGAGCTCGGTCGACGAGGCGGAGTCGCCCTCTATCTCGTCGTACGACTGCTCGAAGGTGAGTGTCGCGGAGACGGCGAGCGGCCAGTCCTGCGCGTACGTCGCCGCGAGGTAGCCGGAGAGGATCATGAAGCCCTTCGAGTGGATCGGTCCCGAGAGCTCGATCTCTCGCTCGATGCTCTCGATACCGCCTCGCCCCAGCGACACGCGGGCGCTCACCCGGCTCGGACGACCGAACGAGTAGTCCCCCTGGTCGAGGATCGCGATTCCGTTCACCTGGCCGATGCGCTCGCCGTCCGTCGCAATCACGATCGTGCCGTCTCGGATGAGCTCGCGGACGCGTTCCTCGAGCAGGTTCGAGCGGTACTCCTTCTTGCGGATCGCGAGGTCGACGTCGGCGGCCTGTACGAGCGGATGGCCCTGCTTCTCGGCCCAGAAGCTCGCCTCCGAGACGAGATCGGAGATCTCGATCAGGCGCGCCGACAGCTTGCGCTGGCTCTCGCGGAGCCGCGCTCCGTGCTCGATCAGCTTCGCGATCGCCGCCCGGTCGAAGTGGCGGAGGCCGTTGTCGCGCACCCACCGGCTGACGAAGGCGGCGTAGTTGCGGTGGTGCTCGCCGGTCCAGTCGAGCTCGGGCGAGAAATCCGCCTTCACCTTGAAGAGCTCACGGAAGTCTTCGTCGAGCTGGTAGAGGAGGAGGTACAGGAGCGGCGAGCCGAGGAGGACGACCTTCAGGTCGAGCGGGATCGGCTCCGGACGTAGGGTGGCGATCGGCACCGCGCTGAACTCCTCGCCGAGACTCTCGATGCGCATCTCGGCGCTTCGCAACGCCCGCTTCAGCGCCTCCCAGGCAAACGGGTGGCGGAGCACATCGAGAACGTCGAGCACGAGGAAACCGCCGTTCGCCCGGTGGAGCGCTCCCGCCTTTATCTCGCGGAAGTCGGTCACCATCGCGCCGAAGGACGCGCGGTACTCGATCCGCCCGAGCAGGTTGTAGTAGGTGGGATTCCGCTCGACGACGATCGGTGCGCCCTCGGTGGCGCCGTTGCCGACGAGGACGTTCACGCGGTAGCGGGTGAAGTCCCTCTTGTGTGCTCCGAGCCCGAAGGGGAGTTGCGCCTCCTCGTCGTGGCGAAAGTCGCCGAGGTTCACCAACAGGTCGGTCCTGACCCCGTCCAGGTACGCGAGCACCTCCGGCTGGTCGCCGTAGCGCTCCTCGAGGTCGCGTAAGAGCGGCTCCGCCGCGTAGAGGGCGACTTCGCGCTCGAGCTCCTGCACGCGACGAACTGCATCTTTCTCGAGCTGGTGCACCTGGCGGATGTAGCCCGCCGCCCGCTCCTCGACCTCGGCAGTCGCTCTGGCTATCCGCGCACGCTGCTCGTCGGGCAGCTGCTCGAAGCGTTCGCGGGTGATGGGCTTTCCGTCGACGAGCGGCACGGACGCGACGCCGACGAGAGTCGTCTTGAGGGCGATGTCCCGCTCGGCGGCGAAGCGCGTCAGCTCTTCCTCCTCGTGCTCGCGCTCCTGGGCGATCTCGGCGACGATCTCGCGCTGGCGCCGGTCGTACTCCTCGCTCTCGAAGGCGCGCGGTATCTCGCGCCGCGCCGCCTCGACGAACTCGTCCATCGCCCGAGCGAACTCGGCCCCGCGTCCCGCCGGCATCCCGATGGCGTTCGGCCGGTCGGGGTTCCCGAAGTCGTAGACGTAGATCCAGTCGGCAGGCACCGGCTTCGCGAGAGCGAGAGTGCGAAGGTAGTCGAGCACGGTGGTCAGCCGGCCGGAGCCGGGCAGGCCCGAGACGAAGAGGTTGAACCCGCGCGTCTCGACCGCGAGCCCGTACTCGAGCGCATCGAGTGCTCGCGGCTGGCCGATGGTTCCGACGAGCGGCTCGACCTCAGCGGTGGACGCGAAGTGGAGCCGGCTCGGGTCGAGGTGGCGCCGCAGCTCCTCCGGTCGCAGCTCCAGGCGGCGCCTGCCGGATCGCGATCGCTCGGGACGGGCCTTGCTGGCCATGAGCAATCTTTCGCGCGCGTACGTTCCGGGCGCATCGGTACAGGCACCTATGTGGGCTACGGCTAACCCGAAGGTGCCTTCGTGGCCGCGAGGAGGTTCCCTCGAGCCTGTCGCTCGTCAGATGCGGATCGCCACTCGACGACGAGGCGACCGGAGGCCTCGGTGACGGGCGTCCCGAACTCGCTGCAGGCGCGGGTGAATCGCTGTCGTATCCACGCCGCTTCGTCTCCGTCGGCAAGCCGTGTGTGGCAGTAGTCGAGCTTCAGCGGGAGCGCCTCGAGCCGGATCGGGCCCTCGTGGTCGAGGGTCAGCAGGAAGAGCAGGCCGAGGTCGTTGCGCAGGGCGGGGTGCGTCGCGTAGTCGTCCAGGAAGTCCCCGAGGTCGTAGAGCACCGGGCCCTCGACTCCGTGGAAGACGTGCGCGGAGTGCCCCGCGATCACGGTCGCACCTGCCTCGAGGAGCCGCCGGGCCGCGGCCTGGATCTCCGGCAGGGGCCGCTCGACCATGTTCGGCCCCCAGTGCGGCGTGACGAGGACAGCGTCGACGTCGAGGCGCGAGATCGCCTCGGAGAGCCAGTTCGGGACGCCCTGGTCGAGTCGAGCGAACGCCACGCCGGGCGTGTCGCGCCCCGCCGCGAAATCCGGCGGATGATCCGTCACGCCGATGACTCCGAGCCGCAGGCCGTTCGCTTCGAGCACGGCGGCACGCCGGGCCTCGTCGGCATCGGCTCCGGCACCCACGGTCGCGATTCCGGCGGCACGGAGGTAGTCCAAGGTGTCCGCGAGTGCGACGGGGCCGAAGTCGAGAGCGTGGTTGTTCGCGAGCGTGACGCAGTCCACGCCGAGCTCTCCGAGAGCCTCGACGGCGGCCCGTGGAGCGCGGAAGAAGAACGGCTTCCAGGGATCTGCCCACCGCTCTCCACGCGTCGAGATGCAGCACTCGAGATTGAGGAGGACGAGATCCGCCTCGCGAGCGGCGGCGACGACTTCGGGTGCGAGCAACGACGTGGGTGGCGCCGACTCGAGCACCGTGGCGACGCCGCGCCCGAGCATCGTGTCGCCGATGAGTGCGATCGTCAGCTCGGCCCGCCGCCCGCGCTCGTCGCTCCGAGCCATGTCGCTCAGTCCTTGTAGCCGAGTCGGCGCAGAAGCGCTTTGCGCTCGAAGACGTCCTCTGTCGTCTCGACACCCTTCGGCGAGCTTCCATCGACGACGCCGAGAATCGCTCTGCCCTGGGCAGTCTTCGCGACGACGACCTCGACGGGGTTTGCCGTCGCGCAGTAGATCCGGCAAACCTCCGGAACCTGCTTCAGCGCGTTCAGGACGTTGACCGGAAAACCCTCGCGTAGGAAGACGATGAGCGAATGGCCTGCTCCCACAGCCAGCGCGTTCTGGACGGCGAGCGCAGCGAGCTCGTCGTCGTTCCCGGCGCGCCGGACGAGACACGGCCCCGACGACTCGCAGAAGGCGAGGCCGAAGCGCAGGTGCGGCGAGCTGCTTGCAAGGGCCTCGTAGACGTCGTCGACGGTCTTGATGAAGTGCGATTGGCCGAGGATCAGGTTGACGTCGGCGGGCTTCTCGATCGGAACGGTCTCGAGCTCCATCGGATCGTCACCAGCGGAGAAGTGCGGCGATGCCGCCGCAGCTCCCGAGATGTTCGGCCGCAGCTCCGGGCACCGGGATCACACCGGCACCGGTCGACAGGGCCCGCGAGACGATCAGGTCGGTGAGATCGACTGCTCGCTTGGCTCGGTCGGCCGCGCGCAGGATCTCGCCGGCTTCGACGAGGCCGACGTACGTGCGGCTCGGGTCGATCAGCAAGCAAGCGACGCGGGCCTCGTTGAGGGCAGCGAGCACGCGTGTGAGCCCGCAGGCTCCCTTCGCGTCGGCCGCAGCCTCCCCCAGGACGAGGCGAATGCGTTCCAGCGACTTCTGCGCGGCCAGTGTCTCGAGAGCAGTCTCGAGCCGTCCGAGCGCCTCTTCCGTCCGCAGGCCTTCGAGGTTGGCGCCGATGGTGATCGTGATCAGCCCGGTGTTCCGGAGCACTTCGTCCAGGGCGTCGACCGTGCGTGGATCGCCCGCGAGCACAGCGCGTGCCCAGCATCGTTCCCGGGCGAGCGCGCCGAGCGTTACGGAGGTCTCGTCGAGGGTGTGGCGATAGGCCACAGCGATCCGGTGCGCGTAACGATCTCTCTGCGAAACGGTCTGCTGCCCCCGCAGCGGGTTTGCCCTGGCGGGCCCCTTCATCTCGGGCCACCAGTCGCCGACCCAGGGCTCGAGCTCGATGCGATCGACCTCGGTCACCTTTTCGAGCTCGGATTCCCAGAGCGAGATCGAGTCCCTCGACGCCATGATGAGGCCGGTCGGTGTGCCCTCGTCGAGCGCCTCGAGGAGCGGAAGCACGTGTGCGACCGGGCCCAGTCGAGCGCCCGTCGGTAGCGCTCTCCGGAGCGTCACCTCATGGAACCCTCCCGACCCGAGGGCGACGTACAACGCGCGACCCCTGCCGGTCGACGTCGGATCGAGGAGCTCCGCGAGACGCGCGTACGTCTCTTCGAGTCCCCTCTTCGTGGCGAGCCCGAGAGACCCGTCGCGGCGGAGCTGTGCGAGGTCGTTCTCGAGGGCGATCTCCCACGCGGGGGTTCCACCGGTCGTCGCACCCGGTTCGATCCCGATCGTGATCGAGAGCACCCCGACCGGGTCCCGTAGCTCGGCGACAGAGCCAACGAAGTCCCGCAAGTCGCTTGCTCGCTCCATCAGCATCGGTGCCATCGACATAAGGCTCGCGCGGGAGACGCCGTCTGGCATCGGGGAGAGCACTGATCGCCGGTTTCTCTACGGTACGGAGTTCCCCCGATGCGGGGCAGTTCGCGACGATCGACCATTGAGATGTGGAGACGTCGTCTCGATATGAGGCGAAGCAGGTCTTGGGTTTCGGGAACCGGCGCAAAGCCGGGCAGTTACTCGCGCGGGAGCTGGATGAGGCCGGCGCTCTCGACGTGTCCGATGGGCGCATCGTCGTCATCGGTCTCGCGCGCGGCGGAGTCGAAGTCGCCGCCGAGGTGGCAGCGGCCCTGCACGCGCCGTTGGATGCTCTCGCCGTCCGGAAGGTCGGCCACCCGTGGCATCCCGAGTACGGCATCGGCGCAGTCGCCCCAGGCGGCATCGAGTACATCCGCGCGCACGACGGCCTGACGGACGCGGAGGTCGCCGAGGCTGTCCGGATAGCAGCGACGAAGGCCGGAACTCTCGACGCGAGGCTGCACGCGCGTCACGCACCAGTCGACGTCGAAGGCGCAACGTGCATCCTCGTCGACGACGGCCTGGCGACGGGAGGCACGATGGTCGCGGCTGTTCGCTGGGCGCGGGCGCGAGGAGCCCGCCGTGTCGTCGTGGGTGTGCCGGTCGGCGCCGCCGCGACTGCGCGGAGCTTCGAGCTCGACCCCGACGTCGACTCGGTCGTCTGTCTCGTCACGCCGATCGATTTCGGGGCGGTCGGCATGTGGTACGACGACTTCCACCAGGTTTCGGACGAGGACGTCGTGGCGTTGCTCTCGGCGTCGCACGAGGGTGATCTCGTCCGGTCGCGAGCGGAGATCGCAGTCGGCGACGTGCGACTGGCCGCTGATCTGACCATTCCGGCGAGGCCGTCCGGCTGGGTCGTGTTCGCACACGGGAGCGGCTCGAGCCGCCGCAGCCCACGCAATGTCAGCGTGGCCGAGGTTCTCAATCGAGCCGGGATCGCAACCCTGCTCTTCGACTTGCTGACGCAGGAGGAGGAGCTCGACCGGCGGAACGTATTCGACATCGAGCTGCTCACGAAGCGATTGGTGGCCGCGACGCGTTGGCTCTCCGCTCAACCCTCCGCGCGCGGTCTGCCGATCGCCTACTTCGGCGCGAGCACGGGCGCCGCGGCTGCGCTCCTCGCCGCGTCCGAGCTGGGTGACGAGATCTCCGCCGTCGTCTCGAGGGGCGGTCGCCCCGATCTCGCCTGGGACGGCCTGGCCGCGGTGAGGGCTCCGACGCTTCTCATCGTCGGTGGTGCCGATCGAGTCGTCCTCGACCTGAACCAGGACGCAGCGGCACATCTCACGTGCCCGAACGAGCTCGCGGTCGTCCAAGGCGCCACGCACCTCTTCGAGGAGCCCGGAGCGCTCGAGCAGGTTGCGTCGCTCGCAACCGCATGGTTCACGACGCAGTTCAACTCGGCCCGGCACCGTGTGCCGGCCGCATCACGAGAAGGGGGTCCCGATGGCCGCTGAGACGCAGATCTCGCTGGGCATGAGCGAGCAGGAGATCCGTGACGCCCTCACCGAGGAGCTCGCCCTCTCGGTTCGAGCAGAGGGCGACACGGTCACGATTCACGGGATCGCGCACTCGATCGCCCGAGTGATGGAGCTCGACCACCTGCGCATCGCAGACCAGCTCGACAGAGCCGGCGTGAAGCTGGAACCGCCGGAGGAGTCATCCGGCTGAGCAGATCTCGGAGCGGCTTCGTCGTGCGCCGACGATGCCGTCATCGTCGGTGATGTAGGCAGTTTCCCGCAGCTCGAGATCCGTCCCAACACCGATGCCGGCGGGTCCGCGTTGCGCGACCATGGTAGTGAGAAAGGAGGGAAGGATGGCCACGATCGTCAAGTGGGCGCCTTTCCAGGATCTCGACGTCCTCGAGCGTCGCATGCGGCGGATGCTTGAGGACTTCGGGGTCGCGCCTGCCCCGCTTCCGGCCGCCGACATGTACGAGACCGAGAAGGAGCTCGTCGTCGAGCTCGACGTCCCGGGCTTCGAAGAGAAGGAGCTCGCGCTCGAGGTCTCGGACTCCACGCTCACCATCAAGGGTGAGCGGATAAAGGAGAAGGAGGAGAAGGACAAGAGCTTCTACCTCCACGAGCGGCTCGAGAAGCACTTCGAGCGTCGCTTCAAGATGCCGCCCGAGGCGGACCTCGACCATGTCGAGGCGAAGTTCCACACGGGCGTCCTCGAGGTGCACGTCCCGAAGATCGAGCAGGTGAAGGCCCGCAAGATCGAGATCACGGCGTAGCCCACCGTACAACCGAACCGCAGCGCCCGGCTCGACGAGTCGGGCGTGCGGCGTCTTCGCTTACCTCAGCTGGATCCATATGGCCTTGCGGTCCGTGAACTTCTCCATCGCATGCAAGGACTTGTCGCGGCCGAAGCCGGACTGCTTGAAGCCGCCGAACGGGGACGAGATGTCGCCTGCGTCGAATGTGTTCACCCACACGATGCCCGCGCGGATCGCTCGCGCCGCCCGGTGCGCCCGGTTGACGTCGCTCGTCCACACCGCCGCCGCCAGCCCGTAGACGGTGTCGTTCGCGATCCGGATCGCCTCCTCTTCGTCCGTGAACGTGATCGCGGAGAGCACCGGCCCGAAGATCTCTTCGCGGGCAATCCGCATGTCGTTCGAGACGGCGTCGAAGATCGTCGGCTCCACGAAGTAGCCACCCGTCTCCTCGAGTACGCGCGAGCCTCCGAGGTGGAGCGCTGCTCCCTCCTCTTTGCCCGTGTCGATGTATCCGAGCACGCGGTCGAGCTGGGTCTCGTCGACGATCGCTCCCATTCTCGTCTTCGGGTCGAGCGGATCGCCGGGGCGGATGCGCTCCGCGACACCGACGATGCGCTCGAGCAGCGCGTCCTTGACATCCTCGTGCATCAGCAGGCGCGAGGCGGCGTTGCACACCTCACCCTGGTTGTAGAAGACGCCCCAGGCTGCGGCCGTCGCCGCCGCGTCGAGGTCATCGCAGTCGGGGAAGACAACGAACGGCGACTTGCCGCCGCACTCGAGCGCGAGCCGCTTCATGTTCGACTCGCCCGAGTAGCGGAGGAAGTACTTGCCGACCTCGGTGGAACCGGTGAACGTGATCATGTCGACGTCCATGTGCCGCCCGAGCGCCTGGCCGGCGGTCTCGCCGAAGCCGGGCACGACCTGGAGCACGCCGGCGGGCACGCCGGCCTCGGCCGCGAGCTCCGCCAGGCGGAGGGCGGTGAGTGGGGACTGCTCTGCGGGCTTGAGGATCAGGCTGTTGCCCGTCGCGAGCGCCGGCCCGAGCTTCCATGTGGCCATCAACAGCGGGAAGTTCCAGGGCACGACTGCGCCGACCACGCCGAGCGGCTCGCGCACCACCATCACGACCTTCCCCGGGTCGGTGGGGGCGACCTCGTCGTACACCTTGTCGATCGCCTCGCCGTAGTACGCGATGCACTCGGCTGCGCTCGGGATATCGACCCGCCGCGCGTCGCGAATGGGCTTGCCCATGTCGAGCGTCTCGAGTAGCGCGAGTTCGTCCGCGTGCTCCTCTATGAGCGCTGCCAGGCGCAGCAACACCTTCTTGCGCTTCTTCGGGCCGGCGTCGCGCCACACGCCGGACTCGAAGGCCGTGCGGGCTCCGCGGACGGCGCGATCCACGTCCTGGCTGTCGCAGGCTGCGACGCGGGTGATCTCCATCCCGGTCGCGGGGTTGATCCGCGCGAATGTCTCGCCGCTCGCCGCATCCACGTACTCGCCGTCGATGAACGCCTTCGTGCGGATGTCGAGATCCTCCGCGAGGCGGCGCACGTCGCGCGCCTCGGGGGCCTCGAGGTCGGTCATGGTGGTCATGAGAGGCTCCTTGTCAGCTCAGGGGGCGCCTGGCTAACTTGGCGTCGACGACGAGAACTGTACGCACCCCTCGCGTTATAGTGCCCGGTTCACGAACCGCGGTCGACCGACGTCCACGGACACATCTCAGCGGCCGAACCGCCGAGAGGTCGTTGAACGAACGTTTGCTGTGAGTGATCTCGCCTCCAAGACACGGATTGCAGCCGAGCTCGACCGGGCGCGCCGAGGAACGGATTCCTTGCTCGCGCCCCTCTCCGACGCGGAGCTGCGCCGGCAGGTGTCGCCGCTTCAGTCGCCACTCGTGTGGGACTACGCACACATCGCGTACTTCGAGGAGCTGTGGCTGCTGCGCAGGCTCGGCGGTGCGGGGCCTCTCGTCGAGGCGCACGACGATCTTTACGACGCGTTTCGCCATGCGCGGGACGAGCGTGCGGGCCTCCCGATTCTCGAGCCGTCTGCTGCGCGTGCGTACGCGGCCGACGTGCGTGAGTGCGTGCTCGACATGCTTGACCGAGTGGAGCTGGACGGCGACGATCCGCTCCGCAGGGACGGCTTCGTCTTTGGGATGGTGCTTCAGCACGAGCTCCAGCATCAGGAGACGATGCTGCAGACGCTCCAGTTGCGCGACGAGCCGTACCCGCTTCCCGACCGGGACGAAGTTACGGCGAACGGGAACGGCGAGGTGTTCGTTTCCGCGGGATCCTTCAGCGTCGGCACGTCGACGGAGCCGTGGGCCTACGACAACGAGCGGCGGGCGCATGAGCTCGAGCTGCAGCCGTTCCGTATCGACAGCACACCTGTGACGAACGCGCGCTTCCTCGAGTTCGTCGAGCGCGGCGGCTACGAAGATCAGCGCCTCTGGGGGAAGAGCGGCTGGGCCTGGCGCCAGGCGGAAGCCGTCACGCTCCCGCTTCATTGGCAGCGTTCCGGAGAGGGCATGACGCGCACCAGGCTGGGCCATCGCGAGCCACTGCCGGCGGACGAGCCGGTGCATCACGTGTCCTGGTACGAGGCCGACGCGTTCGCCCGCTGGACAGGCGCGCGCCTCCCGACCGAGTACGAGTGGGAGACCGCCGCCCGCGGGGGCGCGCTTCAGTTGACACGTGCCGTGTGGGAATGGACGTCGTCGCACTTTCTCCCCTATCCCGGCTTCGCGGCATTCCCCTACGCCGAGTACTCCGAGGTGTTCTTCGGCGACGGATACCGCGTGCTCCGCGGCGGATCGTGGGCCACCGATCCGCTCGTTGCACGCACGACCTTTCGTAACTGGGACTTTCCGCAGCGCCGACAGATCTTCTCGGGCTTCAGGTGCGCTCGCGATGCCTGACCGGCTTGCGACCGAGCCGAGGATCCGCGTCGACGTGCTCCTCGACGACTCCGATCGCCGCTCGGGACTGCTCGACGAGACGTTCTGGAGCCTGCGCGAGCAGCCGAAGCAGATCTCCGCCACGTGGCTATACGACGAGCACGGTTCGCGCCTCTTCGACCGGATCACCCGGCTGCCCGAGTACTACCTGACACGCAGCGAGCGCGGGATTCTGCAAGCTCACGCGTCCGAGATCGCTGCCGTGACGGCCGCCGACACGCTCGTCGAGCTCGGTTCGGGGACTTCGGAGAAGACGAGGCTGCTGCTCGATGCGCTCCGGAATGAGGGAACGCTCGCGCTGTTCGCGCCGCTCGACGTCAGTCGCGAGATCCTGCTCTCGAGCGCCGAGGCAGTGGCCGCTCACTACCCGGGAGTCGGCGTGCACGCAGTGGTGGGCGACTTCGAGCGGCACCTCGGCTCGGTGCCCGCTGGTTCACCCCGGCTCCTCGCCTTTCTCGGCAGCACGATCGGCAACCTCGTCCCCGAGCGGCGCGGGCGCTTCTTGCGCGAGGTCGCCGAGACGCTCGAGGCCGACGATCGCTTTCTGTTGGGCATCGACCTGGTCAAGTCTCCCGATCGCATCGAAGCCGCCTACAACGACTCCGAAGGTCTTACCGAGGCGTTCATTCGCAATGCGCTGACCGCCCTGGACCGGGAGCTCGGCTCGCGATTCGACCAGGCTGGGTTCGCTTTCGAAGCGAGATGGGACGCCGCGCACGAGTGGGTCGACATCGGCCTCCGCTCGCTGCGTGAGCAAACGATCGCGCTGCCGTTGCTCGAGGTCGACGTCTCGTTCGCCGAGCGGGAGCCCTTGCGGCTCGAGGTGAGCGCGAAGTTCCGTCGCGATGGCATCGAGGCCGAGCTCGCCGCCGCCGGTCTCGACGTGGAGCGCTGGTGGACAGACACCGCGGGCGACTTCGCGCTCCTGCTCGCCCGGCGTGCCGGCTGAGACGCGGCGCGACCGCCTCCCTTACCCCGGTTGCTCCCGCGGCGCAGCGTACGGCGTCCATGAGGTCGCGGCCACCCAGAGCCCGCTGGCCGCGGTGAGGGCCGCAACGACGGCGATCGCCTCACTCGCTCCCAGTGCGTCGGCGACGAGACCGCTGATGAGCGCTCCCGCGACGAAGCCGAAGTCGCGCCAGAACCGGTAGACCCCTACAGCGGGCGCGCGATCGGCGGGCTGCACCGCATCCGACACCGCCGCGATGAGCGTCGGATACACGAGGGCGGTGCCGACCCCGAGCAGCGCCGCTGCGACGACGGCCGGCACGAAGGCTCCACCGCCTGCGACGAGGAGTAGGAGCGCGCCCGCCTGCACGAGCATGCCGGCGACGATGAGGGGCTTCCTGCCGACGTGATCAGACAGCCAGCCGGTGAAGAGCTGCCCCGCACCCCAGACGCCCGGGTAGACACCCGCGACGACACCCACCTCGGCGATGCTCGCACCGTTCGCGGCCAGATAGAGGGGAGCGAGGCCCCACGCTAGCGCGTCGTTGAGGTTGTTCACCAGTCCCGCTTGCGAGCAGGCGCGCAGCACCGGGTCTCGCGTCGTGCCGCGGGCGAACGCTGCGCTGAGGGAATGAGCCTGCGCCCGCCCGTGCGAGCGTTGCTCCTCCGACACGTGCGCGCCGGTGTCGCGAACGAAGAAGACCGACGTGGCGAGCCCCACGGTCGCGACCACCAGACCCCCGACCCAGATCACGGTGCGCGGCGCGTAGGTTGCGGCCAGGGCGCCGGAGGCGAGCGCCGCGAGCGCGACCCCGAGGTACCCGGCGGACTCGTTGAACCCGAGGGCAAGGCCGCGCCGCCTGGGCCCGACGAGATCGATCTTCATCACGACTGTCATCGACCACGCGAAGCCCTGGCTGGCTCCGAGGAACAGGTTCGCGACGACGACGAAGCTCCAGGTCGGAGCGAGGGCGATGAGCACCGGAACGGGCAGCGCGAGCAGCCACCCGAGGATCAGGAGCCGCCGACGTCCGACTCGATCCGCGAGACCCCCGGCGACGAGGTTCGCGAGCGCCTTCGCGACTCCGAAGGCGACGACGAACGCGAGGATCGCGCTCGTGGAGGTGAGGCCGAAATCGGCCTCACCGACGAGCGGGAGAACGCTGCGCTCGAGCCCGACCATGGCTCCGACCAGCGCGTTGAGCGCGACGAGCAGCGTGAACTGGGCCGCGTTTGCGCGCAGGCCCAGTTGGACGGTCATGCCGATGCGACGACCTTGTCCGAGGAATGCGGCTGGCAGTCCTCGCAGGCGCCGCGAAGGACGACGTCGTGGGCTTGGACCGCGTAGCCGCGTCCATCTGCGACGCGCTCGATCACTGCTTCGAGCGTCGGATCCTCGAACGGCTCGACCTTGCCGCAGTCGTCGCAGACGAGGTGGTGGTGATGGTCGCCGCCGGGATGTGCGGGCTCGAAGCGTGCGATCCCGTCGCCGAGGTCGACACGCTGGACGAGCCCGAGCTCGGCGAGCCCCTCGAGGGCCCGGTAGACGCTCGCGATCCCGACGCGTGGGCCCGCGGCGCGTAGACGCTCGTGGATCTCCTGTGCCGACAGGCAACAGCCCTGGCGTCCGAGGAGCTCGACGACCGCGCGGCGGGCGCTTCCGCTCCTCCCACTCGATTCACGCAGGCGCGCGAGGGCTCCCTCGGTCCATGTCGCCGCTGACATCGACGATAATGATACCCGTTCTCATGGACGTGCTACCGTCAGCTCGGTGAAGAGGCTGCTCGTTCTCGCATGCACGGTGCTCGCCGTCGCCGGGTGCGGCGGCTCGCAGCCGAGCGCGGGCGCGGAGGCGACGGTTGTCGCCGCCTTCTATCCGCTCGCGTGGGCGGCCGAGCAGATCGGTGGCGACGGCGTCGAGGTCGTGAACCTCACGCAGGCCGGCGTCGAGCCGCACGATCTCGAGCTCTCCCCTCGAGACGTCGAGACGATTCGAGACGCGGACCTGGTCATCTACGCCGGCGGGGGATTCCAGCCGGCCGTCGAAGACGCGGTCGCAGAGCGGGACGGCGCTTCGCTGGACGTCCTCGGCGACGAGCGGGATCCGCACGTCTGGCTCGACCCGGTGCGTTTCTCCCGGGTCGCAACGGCAATCGGCAGAGCGCTCCGCCGCGAGGCGGCAGCCACAGAGCTCGCGGGCGAGCTCGAGCAGCTCGACGGCACGTTGCGCGCCGGCCTCGAGAGCTGCTCGAGACGAACGCTCGTCACGACTCATGCGGCGTTCGGCCGGCTCGCGGCGCGCTACGGGCTGATCGAGCTCTCGCTCGCCGGACGCTCTCCCGAGGCCGAGCCGAGCCCGCGGGAGCTCGAACGTCTCATCGCGAACGTTCGCGCCTCTGATGCGACGACTGTGTTCTCGGAGCCGCTCGGCTCGAGTCGGCTCGCCGAGACGGTCGCCCGCGAGGCGGGAGCCGACGTGGCCGTCCTCGACCCTGTCGAGGGCTTGAGCGAGGAGCGCCTTGCCGCCGGCGAGGACTACATCTCGGTCATGGAAGCCAATCTCGTGACGCTCCGGAAGGCGCTCGGATGCCGGTAGCGGTAGACCTCACCGGGGTGGCCTTCGGGTACCGCCCCGGCCAGCGCGTGCTCGAGGACGTCGACCTGCAGCTCAGCGAGGGTGAGTTCGTCGCGGTCGCCGGTCCGAACGGCGGCGGCAAGACCACGCTCGTCAGGATCGTCCTCGGCCTCGAGCGACCGTCGGAGGGGAAGGCGCTCCTCTACGGCGAGCCGGCGCACCGCTTCTCGCGGCGCCGCACGCTCGGCTATCTCGCGCAGCGCTCGATCCTCGGTGGAGACGCGCCGGCGACGGTGCGCGAGGTCGTCTCCGCCGGACGACTCGCCGCGGGAGGGCTGATCGGGCCGATGCGCCGCCGCGACCGTGAGCTCGTCGCGGAGGCGATCGAGCGAGTCGGGCTCGCGGAGCATGCGGACGCTCCCGTGCGGACGCTCTCGGGCGGGATGCAGCAGCGTGCGTTCATCGCGAAGGCGCTCGCGGGTGAACCGTCCCTGCTCGTCCTCGACGAGCCGACGACGGGGGTCGACGCGGAGTCACAGGAGTCACTGGCCGTGCTCCTCGACCGGCTCCACTCCGACCTCGGGGTGACGATCGTCTACGTCTCGCACGAGTTCGGGGCCGTCGAGCACTTCGTGCAGCGACTCGTCCTCGTGCGCCGCACGATCGTGTTCGACGGCTCGCCGAGCGAGCTCCCGGGCGTGTGGCACGACCCCTCGCACGTCCATGCTTGAGTCCGAGTTCATGCGGCTCGCTCTCGGGGCGGGCGCGGTCGTCGGGGTTCTTGCTCCTGCCGTCGGGTTCTTCCTCGTGCAACGGCGGCAATCGCTCACCGGGGACGGGATCGGCCACGTGGCGTTCGCAGGCGTCGCCGCGGGGATCCTGCTCGACGTTGCGCCTGTGCTGACCGCGCTCGTCTTCGCGGTCGTCGGCGGCATCGCGATCGAGCTCCTCCGCTCACGGGGCGGGGCGGCAGGAGATCAGGCGCTCGCGCTCGTCTTCTATACGGGGATCGCGCTCGGCGTCGTGCTCGTCTCCTCGGCGGGTGCGCTGAACGTCGATCTCTTCCAGTACCTCTTCGGCTCGATCCTCACCGTCACCCGCGCCGATCTCGTGATCATCGCGGCGCTCGGCGCCGTCGGGCTGGCGACGGTCGGTCTTCTCTACCGGCCCCTCGCCGGCGTGGTGCTGGACGAGGAGGGCGCACGCGTTGCCGGAGTTCCCATCGGTGCGCTCAATGTCGCTGTCGCCACGCTTGCTGCCGTGACGGTCGCGCTGTCCATGCGCGTGGTCGGGATCCTGCTCGTCGCCGCGCTCATGGTGCTCCCGGTGAGCGCTGCCGGCCGCATCGCATGGAGTATGCGCTCGACCCTCGTGCTATCGATGGTCATCGGCCTCGGCTCAGCGCTCGCAGGTCTCACCGTCTCGTACTACGCGGACCTCCCGCCCGGTGGCACGATCGTTCTCGTCGCGGCCGCCGCGTTCGGAGCATGCGCGCTGGCGGGTGCGCTTCGCGGTCGTTAGGCGCGATCAGGTAGTGCCACGAGCAGTTCGTTTGGCGATCGCTGCGACCACGCGGCAGAAGTGCGATGCCTGATTTGAGCGGTTATGCGGCGACGAGCGCGGCGTCGGCGCCGCGCTCGTGGCAGCCGCGGCAACGGGCCTCGTACTGCTCTGCTGCGCCGACCAGCACTGTCTCGCCCGAGTACGGAGCGGGGCGTCCGTCGACGAGGCGCTGCGTCGTCGTCGCCGGGCCGCCGCAGCGGTGACAGACGGCCTGGAGCTTGTCCACGAACTCTGCGTGCGAGAGGAGCTCCGGCATGGGCCCAAACGGCAGTCTCCGGAAGTCCTGGTCGAGCCCCGCCGCGATCACCCGTGCGCCCCGGTCGGCAAGCTCAAGCGCAGCTTCAGCCACGCTCGGGTCGAAGAACTGCACCTCGTCGATGCCGACGACCTCGAACCCAGGCGCGCGGGCGACGAGCTCCGAGACCGAGGAGACGGGCACCGCTCGCATTCGCGCTCCCGCGTGGCTGACGACGTCTGCGGCGTCGTAACGGTCGTCGATGCGCGGCTTGAAGATCACGACGCGCTGCCCGGCGATCTCCGCGCGGCGCAGGCGGCGGATCATCTCCTCGCTCTTGCCGCTGAACATCGGGCCGCAGATAACCTCGAGCCAGCCGCCTCGCTGCGGGGGGATCCGGATCACGGCGGCGATCCTAGTGCGACGATCGGAGGACAGTGGAATCCGCTGCGACTGCGGCCGCTCGCGGCCACACTTCAGGGATCTTCGCCGACCGGAGAGTCCGCACGAGCGGATCTCCGGTCTGCGCGTGGTGGAAGAGCACCCTTGCTACACTCTTGCCCGCGCGGCGGCGTAGCTCAGTTGGTTAGAGCAGCGGAATCATAATCCGCGTGTCGCAGGTTCGAGTCCTGCCGCCGCTA
>Ga0209640_10000326_pt1 | contig 36120 bp, 30 predicted proteins | sample RifCSP10_1_FD_184018 | JGI IMG/M metagenome (GOLD analysis project Ga0209640, IMG submission 184018) | Soil microbial communities from Rifle, Colorado - Rifle CSP2_sed 10_1 (SPAdes) (version 2) | ecosystem: Environmental > Terrestrial > Deep subsurface > Rock core/Sediment | place: Rifle... | reverse complement strand
ATCGCACCTTCGCACCCTCGCACCCTCGCACCCTCGCACCCTCGCACCGCAAAGTACACTAACTCCCTGTGACCACCCCCGCCGTCGTCGTCGAATCGCCGTCACCCTGGTCCACCGTCAAGGAAGCGATTCGCGGCTCGCATCAGGACTACACCGAAGCGCCCATCGGCCGGGCCGTCGTGCTGCTCGCGATCCCGATGGTGCTCGAGATGCTGATGGAGTCGGTGTTCGTGGTCGCCGACGTGTTCTTCGTGGGAAGGCTCGGCCCGGACGCGGTGGCCACGGTCGGCATCACCGAATCCCTGATGACGATCATGTACGCCCTGGCGATCGGGCTGTCGATCGGCGCGGCCGCCACGGTGTCGCGCCGCACGGGCGAGAAGGACCGCGAGGCGGCCGCGCGGTGCGCGGTCCAGTCGGTCCTCATGGGGCTCGCCGTCGCCGCCCTCATCGGGACCACGGGCGCGTTGTTCGGACCCGACCTGTTGGGGTTGATGGGAGCAAGTGACGAGGTGATTCGAACCGGCTCCACCTTCGCCCGCGTCATGCTCGGCGGGAGCGGAACCGTGCTGTTGCTCTTCCTCATCAACTCCGTATTTCGCGGCGCCGGCGACGCCGCGATAGCGATGCGCGTGCTCTGGTTTGCCAACGCCGTCAACATCGTCCTCGGGCCGTGCCTGATCTTCGGCCTGGGACCCTTCCCGGAGCTGGGCGTGACTGGCGCCGCCGTCGGCACGACCATCGGCCGAGGCAGCGGCGTTCTGTACCAGCTGTACCACCTCACCAGGCGTGGTGGCCGGATCGAGATCCACACCTCGCACCTGCGCCTGGATCTCGGGGTGATGCGCAGCATTGTCCGCATCTCGGGCACCGCCACGTTTCAGAACTTCATCGGCACGGCGTCGTGGATGGGGCTCGTGCGGATCCTGACGAGCTTCGGCAGCGCGGCCGTCGCGGGAAACACCATCGGCATCCGCATCATCTTGTTCGCGTTGCTGCCGTCGTTCGGCGTCAGCAATGCCGCTGCGACGCTCGTCGGACAGAACCTGGGCGCCGGCAAGCCGGACCGGGCCGAAGCCGCCGCCTGGAAGGCCGGACTGTACAACACCATCTGTCTGGGCGCGGTGGGAGCGTTTTTCCTGCTGTTCGCGCCGCAGCTCATCCACGGCTTCACGGCCGATCCGGAAGTCGCCCGCTACGGCATTCGCTGCTTGCGCATCGTCTCGGCGGGGTTCCTCTTCTACGGCTACGCGATGGTGCTGACGGCCGCCTTCAACGGAGCCGGTGACACGCGCACACCCACGCTCATCAACCTCGTCTGCTTCTGGATGTGGGAAATCCCGCTCGCCTGGGCGCTCGCCCACCCGCTCGGCTTCGGACCGACCGGCGTGTTCATCGCCGTGAGCGTCGCGTTCTCGACGATGGCCTTTGTCAGCGCGTGGTTATTTAGGAAGGGGCTGTGGAAAGAGAAACGAGTTTGACGCCCTCAGACCCACGTGCTAGCGTCTGCCTCGCGGAAACCTGAGTTTCTTCTGGCAATCCCTCCATCGGTCAACCCCCTCGGGCTAAGGAGAGTGCGTATGTCGAAGACCAGCAAGAGTATCGTTGTCGCGACGGCCACGTGTCTGGCAGTCGCGTTGGCGTGGAATACCCCTGTCCAGGCGCAGGGCCGTGGCGGGCGCGGCGGCGCGGCCGGGGCGCCACCGGTGAGAATCAGAGTTCAGGTCACCCAGGTCAAGCCGGACATGGCCGCGGCATACCAGAATGTGATCCGGACCGAGATCGTGCCGGCACTGAAGAAGGCGGGCCAGCCGTGGCAGTGGATGTTCACGACCGGCGCCGTTGGCCAGGGTGCCACCTTCGTGACGGTGCGACCCATCGCGAACTACGCCGAGTTCGACCAGCCCGGTGCGCTGGGGAGAGCCCTCACTCCGGAAGGCGCAGCGAAAGTCGTCGCGAAGATCACGCCAACGATCGTGGGCCAGACGTCGTGGGTGCAGACACTCAATCAGAATGCCAGCATCCAGAGCAACTCGCCCACGCCGCCGGCCCTGGTGCTCGTCCAGGATTTCCACGTCATTCCCGGCAAGAACGGCGAATTCGCAAACATCATGACGATGGAGTACCTACCGGCCATGCGGAAGGCCGGCGTGAAGGACTTCTGGGTGTACAACGTCAACCTTGGCGACGCCCCTGGCGGCACCGTGTCGGTTGTGCGGGTAATCGCCAACTACGCGGAACTCGATCCGCAGCCCGGTGGCGGGCTCCTGGTCCGAGGGGGTCTGACGCAGGAACAGGCGCAACAGCTCAACGCGCGCCGAGCCGCGCTCATCTCGAGCACGGAAACCAACGTCTACCGGTACGTCCCGGACCTCAGCTACGGGATGCCGCCGGCGCCGCCAGCGGGCAGAGGCAACTAGCTTAGGAGGCGCGGCGTCAATTCAGAATGCAGAAGTCAGAATGCAGACACTGTGCAAACCGCGGTTTGGGCAGGTTGTCAGCACCCCCGCGCGGTGTCTGCATTCTGCATTCTGAATTCTGCATTGAGTCTCTGCTCTTCACTCCATTGGCACCAGCCGCTTCAACTCCCCGAACCAGTTCTGCACCAGGATGATCTCGTCGAAGTCCGCGGCGCCGCCCGGTTTCACCGGCACGCCATCGACGACGGGAACCGGGCTATCGGTAGTGAGCGCCAGTCGATCCTGATCGAAACCAACGGCACGCAGCGCACTGTCGGCGGCGTAAACGATGTGCCCGGTCTGGGAGTACCGCGGACTCGTCCCGGCGAGAAGATAGGTGACCGCGCGCGTCTCGAGCGACACGACCGCCAGGCGACACTCGGTAGGAGAGCACGCAGCGAAGAGCACGCCCTTGCCATTGGGAAGCGCTGACGGCCACGCGTGGTACTGCTCTCCGAGCGCCTCATCAACCGTCGTCACCTGCTCCGGTTCTCCACCCCGCGCAGGGACCCGGAACAGACCGCGGCCCGAAAACGTCGCAAAGAACACCGTGTCATCTGGTCCCCATGTGATCCCGGCCGTGTCGCCGGGGAGACGAGCGACCGTCGTGGCGGTGCCACCCAGCACGGAAACGCGCTTCAGCAGATTCTGAGCGCCGTCGACAAAGGCGATGGACGCACCGTCAGGGGAGAAGACCGGGCTGACTGCGACCCCCACCCCTGCCAACTGGGCAAAGCCAACCTGGTCGAGTGCGTGCACGTGAAGCTGTCCGCTGAGACTGCCATAGACGATGCGGGTCCCGTCCCTGGAAATGGCGAGATCGGGTCGGGTCTGCGAGCCCGGATTCGGGACAGGGAAGGCGGAACGCACCATTGGTCGTGGAGCCTCGCAAGCCGGACGCACCATCGGCCATGCCGCCGCACCGGCGAGGATGACCACGAGCGTGCCGAGTGCCCAGAATCACGCCTTGCATCGTCTGCGCGGGGCTCGTCAGCGTGGGTGACTGCGACTGCTCGGTGTGGCCCGCCGTCTCGAACGCCTTGGCCAGCCCGAAGTCCAGCACCTTCACCGTGCCGTCGGGTCGCACCTTCACGTTGGCCGGCTTCAGATCGCGGTGGATGATGCCCTTCTCGTGCGCCGCCTCGAGCGCATCGGCAATCTGCTTCGCGATCGCGAGGGCCTCGTCGATCGGCAGGCCTTGAGCCTTGAGCCCTGAGCCATGAGCCCTCTGAAGCCCTGAGCCATGAGCCCCCTGAAGCTTCGGGTTCGGGATTACGCGTGCAGCTCTGTCGGCGTGCACACGCGCACCTTCAGCGTTCCGAACCGTTTCGTATAGGCCGGATCGCCCGACGGCGTGACGAGGAAGTTCCGGCCCTTCGGGTAGTAGCCCCTGAAGACCCGCAGCGCGGAACTGTCAAACGCCAATGGGTCCCACTTGCACTCGACCACATCCACGGCGTCGCGGCCATGGACGAGCACGAAGTCCAGCTCGCGCTGGGCCTTGTCCCGCCAATAGCGCACCGGCGTATCCGGAAAGTGCGCCTGCAAGTGCTCGAGCACGAAATGCTCCCAGAGCACGCCGAGATCATCCGAGCGCAGCGGATCCCATCCGCGCGCGAAGCTCACCATGCCGGTGTCGAACCCGTAGACCTTGGGCTGCTTGGCCAGTTCGTTCTGGCCGCCGCCGTGAAACGGACGGACGACCGACGCCGCGTGCGTGGTTTCCAGTGCACGAAGGTGGCTCTCAACCGTCGGCCGCGTAATCCCCAGGGCCCTGCCCGCTGAGGTGACTTCGAACTGCCCACCGCTCTGGCGCAGGACGTATTCGAACAAGGCGTTGAAGCGGTTGATGTCCCGAAAACCAAAAAGCCGCTGGATGTCGCGCGCGAAGAACGAGTCCATCCACTCCCGGTAGAACGCCGGGACCTTGGTCTCGGCGAGGAGCGCCGATGGCAGCCCTCCGTGGAACAGGCGATGGGACAGGGTCACCCCAAATGCCTGCAGCTCCTCCCAGAGGACCGGCACCAGGTGAACCGTGCGCTTTCGCCCCGTCAACGTGTCGCGGAACTTCTTGGTGGCAGCGAGTGTCGAAGATCCAGTGGCGAGGATCCTCAGCTTCGGGAAGAGGTCGGCCCCGATCTTCAAGACGCGCGCCGGGTCGCGCAGTTGGTGGATCTCGTCGAAAACCACGATCGGCTTGCCGACCGAGCGGAAGAAGACCTGCGGGTCTCGCACCCTGTCTTCGGCCGTTGGCAGGTCGCAGTTGACATAGTGCGTTCGCGCGGGGCCGAAGCTCTCAGCCAGGGTGGTCTTGCCGCTGCGGCGGACTCCACAGAGCCAGACGATCGGGGCAGCTCGCCACGCCTGCTCGATCCGGTGTTCCCAGAAGGGCCGTTGCACCATGCTTTCATAGTATACATATATGTCTACCAAACGTATATCACGATAGCATCATGGCGAGCGCAAGAGCCGATACAATGCGCTCCACGATCGCGGGCGCGACCTCACGCCCAGGAGCGAGAACATGTCCACGACGATCCGACGACCCGTGTTGGCCCCGGTGATAGCCCTCACTGCCCTGTCGCTCTCGGCCTGGTTCGCCTCAAGCACGACCGCGCAACAGCCGACCGGCATCCGGCCACCCACGTTCCAGGTCGATCCGAGTTGGCCCAGCGTGCCGAACAACTGGGTACTCGGCGAGGTCACCTCAATTGCCGTCGACTCGCGCGATCACGTCTGGGTCCTGCACAGGCCCAGGTCCATTCCCGCCGACCGACGCGCCCAGGCCGCACCGCCAGTGCTCGAGTTCGACACTGGGGGGAAGCTCCTCGGCAGCTGGGGCGGGGACAGCACCGGCTATGACTGGCCGGAGCGGGAACACGGGATCTATGTGGACGCCAAGGGGTTCGTCTGGATCAGCGGCAACGGCGGCTGGCCGAAGCCCTCAGCGCCAGGCAGCGGCGACGACATGATCCTCAAGTTCACGGCGGAGGGAAAGCTGGTCCGCCAGATCGGGCGCCGCGGCCAGAGCACGGGCAACGCGGACACGGCCAACGTGCATCAGCCGGCGGACGTCTTCTTGCACGCGCCGACAAACGAGCTGTACGTCGCCGACGGGTACGGGAACCAGCGCGTCGTCGTGTTCGATGCGGAGAGTGGAGCGTTCAAGCGGACCTGGGGCGCCTTCGGCAACCCGCCACCAGCCACGATGGCCGCGAACCCACCGGTGCCAGCGGCCGCTCAGCCAGAGGGTGACGGCCCTCCCCAGTTCGGCCTCGTGCACGCCGTGAAGGTGTCAAACGACGGCATCGTGTACGTCGCCGATCGCACCAACAACCGCGTGCAGACCTTCACGACGGCCGGCAAGTATTTGCGTCAGGTGAGCCTTGCCGCTGAAGGGACGATTCGACCGGTCCCGGCTGGGTTCGCGTTTTCGCCAGACGCGAAGCAACAGTTCCTCTATGTCGTGGATTCGGGGCCGATGCGCGTCGCGATCTTCGATCGCGCTACGCTGACGCAGATCGGCACCGTCGGCATGCGCGGACCCAAGCCCGGCGAGTTCGACATCGTGCATCACATGGCCGCCGATTCGAAGGGCAACCTCTACACGGCCGAGATCGTCACCAATCGTCGGGCGCAGAAGTTTGTCGTGAAGTAGCGGAGGGCGTTCACCCTTCTCGGTTCTCGCTTCTCCCGCCTCCGCAGACTACGGCGAGGCTCGCCGTAGCGCAGAGCGCGAAGGCGGCGGTTCAGGTTCGGGGTTCGTTCGATTCGCGGCGCCACATGCGGGCAATCTCGTCCTCCCCGAGCGGCACGCGGCCTTTCACACGAAGGCTTTCCAGCCACTCGCGCGCGAAATCGCGCTGCAGCCAAAGGTTCAACCCCGCCGTGCACGTCATGCCAAGCAGGGCGCCCACGCTCGCGAGCGCCATGTCCTTGTGCGCGTCCCAGACGTCGCCCTGGGTGCCGAGGTACGCGATGCCAAGATCGCCGCCGAAGATCTCGGCCGCCGCCCACTCGAACAGCTCGAAGAGCATCGACGTGGACATCGTGACGTCGACAGGCAGGAAGTAGGACCAGAAGCCGCGCGCGTCGGCCACGCGGATGAAGACCTCGCGGATGGGGTAGACGAGCAGCAGCCCGTACAGGAAGTGCACCAGCCGATCGAAATGGTTGCGCTCGAGGCCGAGCAGGCCGTTGAGCGAGCCGCCGGTCAGACTGCGCGCCCACTCGTCGTAGGGCACGAGCGCATACGTGTAATGCGCACCGACCGAGTGCAGGCACATGAACAGGAAAATCAGCGTGTAGGACACCCTCGACAGCGGCAGGGTCCAGGCCGTGGCCACGAGCACGACACCGAACACGGCGGCCAGAAAATTCTCGAGCGCCCAATCCGCCCGGTCGTAGGGCGCAATGGCAAGCAGGCCCCAGACGCAGGCAAACACGACCGCCACGAGGGACAGATAGCGACGCCGCGAAAACAGCTCGGTCGCGTGACGCCCGCGTGACGTGTTCTGCATCTGGGATCCCTTGGCCGACACCATACGCGATCGTGGCCCCCTCACGTCAACAGAATCATCTGCGAGGAGCGCAGCCACGCGGTGGGCTTCGCCCTGTGGGCTATCACCGGCACGGCGTGGTTGATGGCGTCGGTGAGCGGCTTCTCAAGGGGCACGTAGCTCGACGAGCGACGATCGCGGATGGAGCAGATGCTCAGCGAGCTACGGCGAGCCTCGCCGTAGTCTGCGGAGGCGGGAGAACCGAGAAGTTCGAACGACAGATCTCTCTAGACGGGCATCACCGTCACCGTGAACCCATCCTGATTTGGCGCCGCGTACTGGCGATGCCGCCGCATGCTGGAGTAGGGAATCGTGACGAGCACGTCGTGCTCGCCTTCGGCCTGCGGATGAATCTGAAGCGTCATCTCTGCGGCGGCGGTTGATAACGCCCGAGCGGCCTCTGCCGTCGCGAAGCCAATCACGTAGACCTCTCCGCTCGCCAACTTGTGTACTTCGTAGCAACGGTACCGACGCACGGCAAACAGCGGAGCGTTCGGCAGTCCAGGCGAATAGGTGAACCCGTAGACCCCATCCGGCAACCCGCCAACGCCAGTCCCCTCTTCGGCCTCGGCCACGAGTCTGACCTGGTGGGCCAGACGCAGGGCGTCCTGGTCGGCGGTCGAGCGCTGGTCGGAATAGATGACGCGGGACATACGCGGAATTATACCGGCGTCAGGCTACGGTGTCCGGGCTCCGGCGTTTGCATTCTGAATTCTGCATTCTGAATTTCACTCCCGACACCCGACCCCCGTCCCCCCCATTCCACAATACCCACCGGGATTCTTGTGGAGGTACTGCTGGTGGTAGTCCTCGGCGTAGTAGAAGGGCGGCGCGTCGGCGATCTCCGTCGTGATGCGCCCGAAACCGGCTCCGGTGAGCCGGTTCTGAAACTGGCCACGTGACGCATCGGCGGCGGCGCGCTGCGCCGGCGACGAGCAGTAGATCGCCGATCGATACTGCGTGCCCGCGTCGTTGCCTTGTCTCATGCCCTGGGTCGGATCGTGATTCTCCCAGAAAACCGTGAGCATCGACTCGAAGCTCGTCACTTTCGGGTCGAACACGACGAGCACCACCTCAGCGTGCCCGGTCATACCTGAGCAGACTTCTCGATAGGTCGGATTCGGTGTGTAGCCGCCGGCGTACCCGACCGCGGTCGTATAGACGCCAGGCGCCTGCCAGAACTTCCGCTCGGCGCCCCAGAAGCAGCCCATCCCAAAGACGGCCTGCTCGAGCCCAGCCGGGAACGGCGGCATCAATCGCGCGCCGGTGACAGCGTGCGTCTCCGGAACTGCCATCGGCACGTCTCGCCCCGCCAGCGCTTGATCCGGGTGCGGCAGGCGCAGATTCATCGGACTACTGGACATGGTGAGGATCCGTCTTCACGCTTCTCGGTTCTCGGTGCTGGGTTCGTGTTCAGTTCGGGGTTCGGGGTGACGTTCGCGGTTCGACGTTCGCGGCTTCATTCTGAACCAGAACGCCAACCTGAACAAGAATAGGAACGCGAACCTGAACCGAACCTGAACCTGAACGTGAACACGAACCGAGAAGCGAGAACCGAGAAACTCGAACGCTCTCCAGCAAGAACCGAGAAGCGCGAACGCTCTCTCCCCCGCCGCCGACCCCAGCCCGAGCCGGGCCCACTGAACATCCTCTACGAGGACGACTGGATCATGGTCCTCGACAAACCGCCCGGGGTCGTCGTCCACCCGACGTACAAGAACGCGTCCGGCACGCTGCTGAACGCCGTGCTCTGGCGCGTGCGCGACCGGGCCGGCGCGCAGCCGGGCATCCTGACGCGGTTGGACAAAGACACCTCCGGCCTCGTCGTCATGGCGCTCACGCCGGAGACGCACGCCATCATGCAAAAGGATGCCGCCGCAGGCCGTGTCCAGAAACGATATCTGGCCGTTGTCCGAGGAGTCCCCGAGCCGCGCTCCGGGAGCATCGTCTCTCCGCTCGCGCGCGACGAGGGCGACCGGCGACGGGTGGTGGTGACGCCCGGGGGCGCCCACTGCGAGACGCGCTACGAAGTCGTGTCAACGCACGGCAATCGCACTCGCTCGCTCGTTCGCTGTGAACTCGTCACCGGACGCACGCATCAAATCCGCGTGCACCTTGCGGTAAGCGGATGGCCGGTCCTCGGAGACCACGTTTACGGCGAACCAGACGACGCAATCGGGCGCCAGGCGCTTCACGCGTGGCGGACGAGCCTGCCCCATCCAGTGACGCGGCAGGTGCTGGAGCTCGAAGCGCCGTTACCGGAGGATATCTGTCAGTTGATCGCGTAAGGAGAATGCAAAATGCAGAAGACCACAGGATGCCAAGTGGGACGTTCGGAAATGAACGGGCGGGCTGCGAACTGTCTGCATTCTGAATTCTGCATTCTGAATTACGGTTCAGAACTTGACGCCGTAGAGCACCTTGAAACTCCTCCCCATTTCCGGCGCGAGATCCTTGATGAGCGAGAGATGGTTTCTGTACAACTCGTTGGTCACGTTGTCCAGTCGCGCCGTGACCGTATGCGCCACAGTTCCGCTGCCGAACGAATACGAGGTGTAGAGACGGCCCAGCTGATAGCCGTTGGTGCTCGTCTCGGTTGAGAACAGGCGATCTTGCGTGGCCACGGCCGTAACCTCGCCTCCCGCCTGGAACGCATTGCGCTGGTAGCGCAGTCCGCCCCGCACGCGCAGCGGCGGAATCCGCGGCAGCGGCTCGTCACTCTCCTGGAGCGTGCCGCGGACGTAGTCGAGCCCCAGTTCCACGGTGAGCTGCGAGGTGAGCTGGATGTCGGAATGCGCTTCGAGCCCCTGCAGAATGCTGTCGGCCGCCACGTACTCGACAATCGGGAGCGCCTCCTCGTCCTCGGCCGGGGGCGCCGGGCCGATATCGCGGCCGGGAAACCGCTCGGCGAATTCATCGAGGCGGCCCTCGAATTCCGGCTCGGACAACGGAGCCCTGAACAGATACCCCGCGATGTCGTTGCGGAAGTAGGTGACCTCACCAGACACGCGCGTCGTCCGCCAACGGAGGGCCAGGTCGAAGCCGAACGCGTGCTCGGGATCGAGGTTCGGATTGCCGATCTCGAACGCGAAGTTGCCCGGATGCGGCCCGAAGAAGAACAGCTCCTCCAGGGCCGGCGTGCGTGCCGCTCGAGCCGTGCTGATCGCGATCGTCACCCGGTCGTCGGCGGCCGAGGGCCGAAGCAGCAGCCCAAGCGAGCCGGAGCCGGTGGTGAAGGCCCGACTGGCTTCGTCCTGCGGCTGGTAGCTCGTGTGATCGATACGGCCGCCGAACTGGAACGTCACGTGCGGCCAGGTCACCTCCTCATACAGGAATGCCGCTCCGCCCCCCTGGTCAACCGGCGGCGAAAGCGCCTCGGCGCCGGATGCGCCGAACGCGCGGTCGAGAAACCACCCGCCGACGCTGCCCTTCAGGCGGCCAAGCGCGCGGTGTGCGCCCATCACTTCGACTTCCGCCGTGTTGTTGGTGAACGCGGTGCCGACCGCGCTCCCTTCGAGCTCCTCGTGCTTGTAGCGGCGAACAGCCAGCGTCGCGCGGTAGGAGTCGAACGCACCCTCGAGCCCCTGCGCACCGGCGCGCAGCGAGAAGGCGTGGCGCCGCGGCGTGAGCTGCACCTGTCCCTCTTCGATCACCGGAATACCGTGCTTCGTGTCGTCGTACCCGTAGCTGCCGCCGAAGTAGCCCTTCGCGCCGGTCCACGAGAGCCCGACGTTGCCGAAGCCGTTGCGCGACTGCGAATTCACGACGTCGCCCTCCGGCGTCGCGACGTCTCCCGATCGCCGTCCGCCGGCGCCAACGTGCAACGCGAAGGTGCCGTTGCCGATGTGCACGTCGCCTGCTGCGCCGGCCTCCTTCGCCGCGGAGCCGAGATCGAAGGTGAAGTTGCCGCTCGCCCCCATCTGCGGCCGCGTCGGGATCTCGTCGGTGATCACGTTGACGAGCCCGCCGATCGCGTTGGCCCCGTACAGCAACGTCGCCGGGCCGCGCACCACCTCGATCCGCTGCGCCGCGGCCGGGTTGATGGGCACGCCGTGGTCGCCCGACTGGCTCGACAGGTCGCCGAGGCGCTGGCCGTCCTGCAGAATCAGCACCCGGTCGCCATCGAGCCCTCGAATCACCGGACGCGCAGGCGCGGGACCGAAGCTCCGGGACGCCACACCAGGCTGGCTCTCGAGCGTCGCGCCGAGCGACATCTCGAGCCGCTTCGACAGGTCTTGACCAGCCAGCACGGACGTTGCCTGGAATGAATCGAACTGACTACGAGCCTCGGCGCTCACCGACACGACCTCCTCGAAGTGCAGATCGAAATCAACCTGCAGCTCGATGGGCGCCGCGCCAGGAGCCACCTGGACCTCGGTCCGTCTCGTCGAGTACCCCTGTGCGAGCACCGAGACGTGGTAGGTGCCCGGCGGCACGTTGTCGAACGTGAATGTCCCGTCAGCCTGCGACATGGCCTGACGCTTCAGCTCCTCGATCTCGACCGCGGCGCCCGCGAGGGGCTCCGAGGTCAGCGAATTCACGAGTCGGCCGAAGAAGGGCACGCCGTCCTGCGCGGCAGCCTGGGAGGACATCACCAGAGCCACGACAAGCACAGCCGACGAAGAAACCCGAACACAGAGAGGCATGGCAGACACCCCCACATCGCAGTACGTACGATCGGATTAGGCGCCTCGGGGCCCGTGAGCACGCGAGAAGAACCCGCGCACCTGGGCACCTGAGCAACCTGAGAACCCTAACTGTGGGGAGGCGGTCCGCGGAGCGGGGGCTGCGCCGACGCAAAATGCTGCGCCGCGCGGAAGTCGTCAAGGTGAACCCGAACGTCTTCCTCGACCGCCGGCGCGTTTGCATGTGGTGTCTCGGTGGACGGACGGACGGAACGCGTCGAGTGACAGAGGACGCAGTGGAGCGGGTGTTCCGGGGCGGACTGTTCGCGCCCGATGCTGTGGCCCGACGGATCGTGCACCGCCACAATGCCGCAATCGGCATCATGACCCTCGTCTGCGTGCGGCACCGCAGACGACACCGTCAACGCGAGGAGCGACGCAAGTGCTACGCCCGAGATCGATCGAGCCCAGACACGAAACCACGACAGCATCTGCTGTCCAGCGTAGCGACCTGACGCGTCGGGTGTCAAAAAGCGGCCCACTGCATGTCTGACCTATGTGATTCAGCTGGGGCTGAAGGTGGAGTTCTGGCCCTACTTCACGAACTCCGTCGGCTCTCCGCTGTTCCATGGGCGATAGTCGAGCGCGAAGCGGATGCGCGATGCAATGTCTGGATGGTCGTACGTCCACCACACGAGGACGCGGTTCGGTGTCGGATAGGCAAAGCCTTTCTCGCCGAGCTTCTGGAAGCTCTGGGCCGCCACCTGCGACGAGTCCGGTACCAAACCGTGGGTGACCTCCAGGCCGTAGATGTCGGCTTGATGCTCGAGGTAACGACTGAACGCGTTCGCGCAGGGCTGGACGAAGAAACTGAACACGGAGACGACCAGCAGCAGCGCCGGCAGTGATGCCCAGTCGGTGATGCCCCTCACGGCCCACCGTTCGCCCCATCGCGCCAGCACCCAGCCGATGGTGCGATGGGCCAGCCAGAACACCAGCAGCATCACGCTGAGGAACGCCATCAGCTTCCACACGTGGTCGAGGACGTAGTGCCCCATCTCATGCCCAAACACGAACACTGTCTGGGGAATGGTAAGCTCGCGCGCCGTGTTGTCCCACACGACAACGCGGTCCCCCTTCGATACGCCGTGATCGAACACAGGCGTTCGCTCAGGTCTTCCCTCTCGGCCGCGAGAACGCGATGGGCACGGCCAGGACGAGGCCGGTGATGGTGACGAGGAACGCGAGCGGCCCGAGCGGCCACAGGAGGGCGAGCGCGACCTTCGAGGCCGGTGGGCCGTCGGTCCGCCAGAGCCCCACGATGGCGCCGATGAGGTAGATCGTCAGGGCCGAACGCATGGGTGAGCCGGATTGGTGCGGACCTACTGTAATGCAGAATTCAGAGTGCAGAATTCAGAAGGACGGAAGCCATTCTCACTCGGGAACGAGCGACGACGCCGCCCAGATCCGCTGCCTGTGCCGCGGCGGTGGCCGCCGCCGACAAATCATCTCGTCGCACCACGCGTAAAGGTTTGTAAAGATCACCAACCGGTGCAGCCCAGGGCAACGACGTTACGATAACGTGAAGACTTCATGACAGCCGAGGCAGGCGCCATCCTGATGGTGGACGACGACGTCGAGCTGTGCGCGCTCGTCGCCGAGTATCTCGGCGGCCACGGGTATCAGGTCTCTGTCGTGCACGACGGTGCGGCCGGCCTGCGATGCGCCCTCGAGGGACAGCACGCCCTCGTCGTCCTCGACGTCATGCTGCCAGTCGTCGACGGCTTCGAGGTGCTGCGCCAGTTGCGCAGACGATCGAGCGTGCCTGTGATCATGCTGACGGCTCGCGCCGAAGAGCACGACCGCGTTCGAGGGTTCGGAGAAGGCGTTGACGACTACCTCGTGAAGCCATTCGCGGCGGCGGAGCTCCTGGGCCGCGTTCGCGCGATCCTTCGGCGGACCTCAGGCGCCGCTCCCGAAGCCCCCCGCATCACCGAACTCGGGCCCCTGCGACTCGACGCCCTGCAGCAAGAGGCGTCCTGGGCCGGCGTGGCCCTGGGTCTCACGCCAAGCGAGTTTGCAATCCTGGAGGTGCTGACCAGAGCGGCGGGCCGCGTCGTCACGCGCGACGAGCTGTCCGCGGTGCTTCACCAGCGGGAGGCGACTCCCTACGAACGCTCCGTGGACGTGCACGTCAGCCACCTTCGCAAGAAGCTCGACGTGCAGGGTCACGCGGTCATCCGCTCGGTTCGCGGTGTCGGCTACCAGTGTTCGGTCAACGCCTGAGGCAGGATCACCATGCGCTCCCTGTCACTTCGCATCCTGCTCGCCTCGCTCGGCACGGTGCTGGCGTCGCTTGCTGCGTTCCTCATCACGTTCTTTGCGATGGCCGGCCCGGCCACCGAACAGCTCATCCATCACTTCCAGGCGCGCCAGATCGAGGATGCGCTCGATGCGCTCGAACGAGGGGGACCGACCGAGGCCGCCTCGTACATCGCCCGCCTGAACCGATCGCTTGGCGCGACCCATTACTTGACCGATGCGGCGGGGCGCGACCTCGTGTCGGGCGACGATCGGTCGGCGCTCCTCCACGCGCCCCGGCGCCTGTTCGGGCCACCTCAACTCGAGGGTCGCATTGTCGTCGTCGAACCGTCAGACAGTGGGCAACATCGCCTGATCATCCTGGCGCCGCCGCCCTTTGACGTCTGGGCATTTGCCCCGTACTACGCGCTCATCATCGCGGCGATTGCGCTGCTCTGCTGGCTGCTCGCCATCGGGATCGTGACACCGCTCCGGGCCGTGGCGGCGGCCGTCGATCGCTTCGGGCGCGGCGACCTGGCGACACGGATTGCCTTGGTGCGGCGCGACGAGATCGGCCATCTGGCCACGGCCTTCAACGAGATGGCGGGCCGCATCCAAACGCTGCTGACGGCCGAGCGCCGGCTCCTGCAGGACATCTCGCACGAGCTTCGGTCGCCGCTGGCCAGGCTCAACATCGCCATCGAGCTCGCCCGCACGGCGGAGGACCGTGACGCGGCGGCGGCGCGCCTGCAGAAAGAAGTCGATCGACTGATCAGCCTGGTCGGGTCGCTGCTCGAAGTGACGCGCGTCGAGGGGGACCCATCAACGCGACGGTCCGAACCGGTGAGGGTCGGTGACATCCTGCGCGACGTGGTCCAGAGCTGCTCACTCGAGGCTGACGCCAGGCAATGCCGCCTGATCGTCACCGAGAGATCCACTCGCACGCTGCATGGCGATCCGGAGCTGCTGCGGCGGGCGATCGAAAACGTCGTGCGCAACGCCATCCGCTACGCTCCGCCCCAGACCGACGTGGAACTGCAGACGGCGGATGGGCCGGCCGGCTTCGTCATCACAGTGCGCGATTCGGGCACGGGCGTCGCCGACGAACTGTTGCCGAGGCTTTCTCAACCCTTCTACCGTGTAGAGGAGGCGCGCGACTACTCGTCGAGCGGCGGCGTCGGCCTGGGCCTGTCGATCGCGCAGCGCGCCGTGCAGCTCCACCACGGCACGCTCGTCGCCGAAAACGCGCACCCCGGCCTGCGCGTGAAGCTGCTGTTCCCAGACACGGCGGCGGGCGCCACCCTGTAATGCAGAATGCAAAATTCAAAATGCAGAATTGGGTTCGGGGTTCTGCGTGCGACCAGTTGCGCTCGGCCTGTCCGCGTTTTGAATCTTGTGTCTTGAATTATGCAGAATTCAGAATTCGTTCGGCGTTCGGCGCACTGTCTGCATTCATTCTGCACTTTGAATTCTGCATTCCCCGCGGTCACACCGCCCGCGCAACCATCTCGATCTGCGGCACGTGGTTTCGCTCATGCCCGGCACACCAGGTGATCAGCCAGTCCACCGTGATCCGACCGAACTCCGGGTGACTGAACGCTCGCTCGCGCTGCTCTTGCGAGAGTGACCGGCAGAGCGCCAGGTTCATTCGGCGCAATCCCAAGTACACATCGAGCGCGTCCAGCGCCGAGACCGGCGATTCGACGGCCATCCAATCGTCCTGCTCGAAGGGCTGGAGGGTGAAGTTGTCATCGGCCAGCGCGTAGCGCAGCCGCGTGGCAAACACCATCTCGATGTGCACGAGGTGCACCAGCACCTGACGCGCGGACCACTTACCTGGCGCATGCGACCGCTCGTCCCGTTCACGCGGCCATGCACGCACGAGCGCGTCGATCCGGCGCGGTGTCTCCTCGAGGCTCCGCAGTGGGTCCTCGCCTTCAACGAAGCGGGCGTAAGGATTCACTGGATGGACCTACTGTAATGCAGAATTCAGAATGCAGAATTCAGAAACGGTTCTGCGTCCTGCGTTCTGGGTTTCGTCTGGATTCTGCATTCTGAATTCTGCATTACAAGCATGCTTCGTGAACTCCCTCCCCTGATGCGCCTGGCCGGGCCGGTCGTCCTCGCCGAAGTGGGCTGGATGGGCATGGGCGTGGTCGACACCATCATGGTGGGCCCGCTCGGGCCGGCCGCGATCGCGGCGGCGGGCATGGGGAGCAGTGTCTTTACTGCGATCGCGATCTTCGGCATGGGCCTCATGCTGGGCCTGGACGCATTCGTCTCGCAGGCGCACGGGGCCGGCGACGAGCGCGAATGCCTGCACTGGCTTCACCAGGGTGTCTGGCTGGCCGTCTGTGTCGCGCCCATCGTTATGGTGCTGACCTGGCTCGCCTTCACCACGCTCGATCGGTGGGGCCTGCACCCGCAAGTACGCGGGCTCGTCGGGCCGTACCTGCGCGTCGTCTCCGCCGGCGCGCTCCCACTGCTGCTCTACGCCGCCTCCAGGCGCTACCTCCAGGGCATGCACATCGTCCGGCCGATCATGATCGCGCTGGTCACGGCAAATCTGGTGAATGCCGCCGCCAATTGGGTGCTCATCTATGGGAACCTGGGGATGCCGGCGCTCGGCGTCGAGGGCTCGGCGTGGGCGACCACTGCCGCGCGCTTCTACATGGCGGCGTTCCTCTACGTCGCGATTCGCGCCCACCATCGCAGCCGCGGCCGCGCTCACCCGCGCGTGTCGATCGGGATCGATATGATGCGCATCTGGCGACTCGTCGCGCTTGGATTTCCGGCGGCCTCCCAGGTCACGCTCGAAGTCGGCGTCTTCGCGGCCGCCACGGCACTCGCGGGCCGACTCGATCCCATCTCGTCAGGCTCGCACCAGATTGCCCTCAACATCGCCTCCCTCGCATTCATGGTGCCCCTCGGCCTTGCCTCGGCGGCCGCGGTGCGCGTGGGCTACGCCTTCGGCGCCGGGGACCGCCAGAGGGCCGCACAGGCCGGATGGACGGCGCTCGCCGCCGGGGGCGTCATCATGACTGCCATCGGCCTCGTGCTCTTCCTCTTCCCCACATGGCTGATTCGTGTGTTCACCACAGACCCTCGCATCATCGAGATCGGGGTTGGCCTGCTGGCCATCGCCGCCGCGTTCCAGCTATTTGACGGCACCCAGGTTGTCGTGACCGGGGCCCTCCGCGGGATCTCCGACACACGGATGCCGATGATCGTCAACGTGATCGGCCACTGGCTGTTCGGTCTGCCCGTCGGCTACTTGTTGTGCTTCCGCTTCGGCTGGGGCGTGGCTGGCTTGTGGATCGGCCTCTCGATCGGCCTCGTCGTGACCGGGTTGGTGCTGACAGGGGTGTGGTGGAGGAAGGCCATCGCAATGCAGAATGCGGAATGCAGAATGCAGGATTAGGCTCAGGGACTGCATTCTCAACGTCTGCATTCTGAATTCTGCATTCTGAATTACCGAGATCCCATGCTCAGCGATTCCCACTGCCACTTCTTCTCCACGCAGTTTCTCGCAACCTTGTCCCGTCAGCGGGGCCGTGGCGACTCGGTTGCTGCGCTCTGCCAGGAACTGCAATGGGACGATCCGGGTGAGTCGCAAGCGCTCGCCGATCGGTGGGTGCGTGAACTCGACAAGAATGGCGTCTCGCGTGCAGCCCTGATTGCCAGCGTGCCGGGCGACGAGGAGTCGGTCGGCGCCGCCGTCGCGCGACATCCGAGCCGCTTCGTCGGCTTCTTCATGGTGGACCCGAGCGCCGACGCCGCCGTCGAGCGCACGCGCCACGGCCTGGTGAACCTGGGCCTACGCGGCGTCTGCCTGTTTCCCGCGATGCATCATGTCCCGCTCGACGATGGTCGCGTGGAACGGGTCGTGGAGGTGGCAGCCGCTCACCCTGGTACGGCGGTCTTTGTACACTGCGGCGTGCTGTCGGTCGGCGTGCGGAGCAAACTCGGCCTCCCGAGCCGGTTCGACCTCCGCCTGGGCAATCCGCTGGGCGTCTCCCGCCTCGCACTCGCCTTTCCCAACGTGCCGTTCGTCATCCCGCACTTCGGCGCCGGACTCCTACGCGAGACGCTCATGGCGGCCGACGTCTGTCGGAACATCTATGTGGACACGTCGAGCTCGAACAGCTGGATGCGCTTCTTTCCCGGGTTGAGCCTGACCGCCGTCTTTCAGGCCGCGGTGTCCGTGCTTGGGCCGTTGCGGCTGATCTTCGGCACCGACTCGTCGTTCTTCCCGCGCGGTTGGCAGCGCAGCGTCTACGAGTCGCAGGTGTCGTCAATGACGACGGTTGGCATTCCTGAGGCAGACCGGGCGCTCATTCTCGGAGGGAACTTCGAACGCCTCTTTCCCGTGCGGTGAGAAGACGCTTACAACGCGCTTCCACGAAACCCCACGCGTTGTCTCAGAAAGTGCGTCCGGCGTCCCGGCGGGAGCGCCTGCCAGCGCCGAATCAATTCGCGGAGGGCCCGGTCACTTTCGCGCGCGAGGGCGCGGAGTCTTACCTGCCGTCCGGGCTGCTTCTTCAAGGGCTCTCTCCAGCACGTCGAGCACCGCCAGATCGCGAGGGCGTCCCGCGGCGTTCTTGCTTCGAATGATATCCTTCGAGACCCACCTTCTGCAGTTGGCGTCCGACCTCGGCCAGGAGCGGCGCGGCGTTCATTCGGCCAGTATACGCGCGGCATCAGGACCGACAGCGCGTGCACACCATTCAGGCCTAGAGCCAAGAGCCCCAAACCGTGAGCCCTGAGCCGTGAGCCGTGAGCCTGAGCCGTGAGCCCTGAGCCGTGAGCCCTGAGCCCTTCGGGAGTAGAATCTCGCGCATGAAAGCCATCGTCGTTCGCGCGTTCGGCTCGCCCGAGGTAATGGTGCTCGAGGACGTGCCGCAACCCAAGCCGGGGCCGGGGCAGGTGGTGGTTCGCGTCCACGCTGCCGGGGTCAACCCGGTCGACACCTACATCCGTTCCGGCACCTACGCGCGCAGGCCGAGCCTGCCCTACACGCCGGGCACCGACATCGGAGGGCTCGTCCATGCGGTCGGAGCCGGAGTGACGAGCGTGCAGGACGGTGACCGTGTGTATGCCCACGGCGCCACGGGTGGATACGCCGAGTTCGCGCTGTGCGAAGGGTGGCAGGTGCACCCGCTGGTGGAAAGGGTGTCGTTCCAGCAGGGGGCTGCGCTCGGCGTGCCCTTCGGCACGGCGTGGCGGGCGCTCGTGATACGCGCGCGGGCCAAGCCCGGGGAGACCGTACTCGTGCACGGCGCGAGCGGCGGCGTCGGTACGGCGGCCGTACAGATCGCGCGCGCCCAGGGGATGCGCGTCATTGGCACGGCGGGCACCGTGGAAGGCGTGGAACTCGTTCGCAGCCAGGGCGCGCACCACGTGCTCAATCACCGCGAGAAGGACTACCTGCAGCAGGTGCTTCCGCTCACGGGCGGCCGGGGCGTGGACGTCGTGCTCGAGATGCTCGCCAACGTCAACCTCGATCACGACCTCGACCTGCTCGCGCTCCACGGCCGGGTCGTGGTGATCGGCAACCGCGGACGCGTGGAGATCGATCCTCGCAAAGCCATGGCGCGGGACGCCGCGATCCTGGGCATGACGCTCTTCAACGCCACGCGTGAAGACCTGGGCGAAATCCACGCGGGTCTCGTTGCGGGTCTCGAGAACGGCGCGCTGAATCCAGTCGTCGGGAAGGAGTTCCCGCTCGCGGCGGCGCCCAAGGCCCATGCGGCCGTGATGGAGCCGGGCGCGCTGGGGAAGATCGTGCTGGTTCCGTAACGCGCGTTCACGAGCCACGGAGCTTCTTCGCCGGCTGTCCTCCGCGTCTCCGTGGTTCGTGGATTTTGCCGCGCACGCAGAAGCATGCGCTCTACTGCGCGCCTACTTCTGCGCGGCCCGCGACAGCTCTTCGTCGATCACCGACGCGAACGTCTCGTACGGCTGCGCGCCGGAGAGCATCCGGCCGTTCACGTAGATCGTCGGCGTCGAGTTGACACCCAGGCGGGAGCCTTCCGCCACGCCGTCGCGCACGCGTTCGCCGTACTTCGACGAGTCGAGGCACGTGGCGAATGTTGCCGCGTTCAAACCGAGATCCGCCGCATGTTTCTTCAGATCGTTCGGCTGGAGCGCCTCCTGGCTGGCAAACAGCCGGTCGTGATACTCCCAGAACTTGCCTTGATCGCCGGCGCAGTGCGCGGCCTCACCAGCCTTGAAGGCCTGCGGATGGATCTGCGTCAGCGGAAAGTCCTTCCAGACCACGCGCACCTTGTCGCCGTAGGTCTCCTGCACCTTCTTGAGCGTGGGCACCACCTGGCGACAGAAAGGACACTGGAAGTCCGAGAACTCCACGAGCGTGACGGACGCTGACTGGGCCCCAACCGACGGGTCGGTCGCCGCCAGCTCGATCTCGTGCCGCGGGACGTCGAGCAGCACCCGCACCTCCGGGCCTGCCCTCCGCAAGTCCGCGATGAACGACATCCTGGCGACCTGCTCCTGCTGATCCTCGAGATACCGCCGGATGGCGGGTGTCATCACCTCGAGCGACCGGCCCTGCATCTGGTTGATGTTGCCCTGATAGAACGTGACGACGTCGGCTTCGCTGACGGGCTTCCGTCGCGCCTTCAGCTCGGCCTCCTCGAACGCTTCGGGCGTCATCCCCTTGGCCTTGGCGGCATCCGCAATCAGCATCTCGGCGACGACGGCATCGAGCGCGCCGCGCCGGCCGTCGTAGAGCTTCTGCGCGGCCTCGGCATGGCCAGCCGGGTCCAGCGCCCGCCAGCGGTCGTCGATTTCCTTCGCGGTGATGACCCGATCGCCCACGCGCGCCGCCGCCTCGGTGCCGGAGGAGGCCTGCTGAGCCGGCGCAGGGGAACAGGCGATGAGTGACACCGCGGCGGTGAGAAAAAGCGCCCTCGTCATGTTTGAAATCATACCGCCCCACCAACCCCCGAGCCCAGAACGCGGTGGCCGCGCTGGCTGAAGCCAGCGCTCTACTTCGCTAGCTCCTCACTCGTGTTGACCTGGAATCGGCGGAACCGCGAATACGTGGCCACCCCGCGCACTTCCATCGGGTCGCGCGGCCGCCGGTAGCGCTCTTCCATGCGCGCGGGCACATAGAACCCCATGGCCTCATTGTGCTCGTAGGTCACCGTGATGCGCGCTTCGACGGAGGTGTCGATGGCCGCGAGCTCGGTCCGGAGCACCGTGCCATCCGCCTCGTTCACAACGTAGCGGCCCTCCACCGGGAGGTCGCGGTTCCCGGTCGTCTGGACGAAGGTCGGACGCGCGGTTTCTCGAAACTCGATCGGCACGCCCTCGTCTGAGTCCTTGCGCTTGCCGAGCTTGAACTCGAAGCCGGACCGGTACCGATCCGTGAGAAAGATCAGGGGCAACGTGGGCACGTTGATGTTTCGGTTGACGTTGCCGATGTTGTACCGGGCCCCTTCGGCCATGACGGCCTGCGCCTGTTCAAGCGCGTCCCGGCTGCGGCTCAAGAAGATCGACGCCAGACGCTCATCCCGGTCCCGCACCGACCGGCCGTCGCGCTCGAATACGTCACGAAACGGCATCCAGCCCTGGCCTTTCACCTGCACGAGCAGGAAGTCAGACCGCAGGACCGTCTGGATCGGTCCGCCGCCGCCGCGCTGGACGGTCGCGCCGCCGCCGGGCGCCCGCCGCAGCGACTGTTCGTAGCGCTCCTCGGACACGACCGACCCGAAGTTCTGCTGGAAGGTCTCTACGTACGCGCTCGCGCGGCCGACGAGCACCGACACGTCGGACTGTGCAAGGGCGGCGCTTCCCAGCAGGATTCCGAGCAGCGCCGCGACGCTTGCTGCGCGCATCGGCTCACCGGGGCGACGCGTGGGAGCGTCTGGGCACTGGCGTTATCGACCGGAGAACCGCACGCGAATGCCGCCGTTCACCAGGCGGGGCGACCCGGTCGTCGTCGGCGCGAACTGCACGTAGTACTCCTGGTCGAACAGGTTCTGCACACCGAAGAAGACGTCGAGGTTGCGGCCGAACGATCGCAGGGCGCTCAGCTCCACGACTCCATACGAGGGCAGACCAGGCTCGGTTTCACCCGGCTTGGTCCGCGTGTTCAGGTCGTCGTCGAACTGCCGGCCGAAGAACATGGCGGCAACCGAGACGTTGACATAGCGCGGGTTCGAGTAGGCCAGGCTCACCGAGCCGCGGTGCTTGGGTACCTGCGGCAGGTAGTTCCCGACGAGCGCGGGGTTGGCGTCGTACTCGGTCACCTTGGCCTGATTGAACATGTACGCGGCGGCGATTCTCCACTCGCGGCGAATCCGGTACTCGACGTCGGTCTGCAGCCCCCAGATGTGCGTCTCGCCAAGGTTCTGCCGCTGCTGCGTGTTCACGAGGTCGGTTCTCGTGACATTCGCCACAGGGTCGTTGACACGGTTGTCGAACCACACGCCCCGCAGACTCAGGTTGGCCGTCGGCTCTATGTTGATGCCCAGCTCACTGCCAAACAGACGCTCTGGCCCGAGCTCCGGATTTGCCAGCGTCAGCAGCGCGCCCACACGGAACTGGCGATACAGCTCGTTCAGCGTGGGCGCCCGGAAGCCCATGGCCACGCTGCCCCACGTGCTGACCGTGTCGCTCACGTGAAAGCGTACGGCAGCTCGCGGGTTGAAGACCGTGTCGGACTTGTCCGGCAGCGACGGGTTGTTGTTGGCCGTGGGGAGGCCCGTGTCTGCCGCCGTCTCGAGGTTACGGCCGTTGGAGTTCTGCCAGTGATCCACCCGGCCACTGAGCGTGATCGAGGCCCTCGTCGCCGGCCAGAACTGGCCCTGCACGAAGGCGCCGCTGCTGAACTGCGTGCCACCCGACTCGCGATAGGTGGTCGGGATGAGCCCGGTGGCGATGTTGTAGGCGGTCTCATTGCTCGCGCCGTCTACGTGGCGGAAATCGGTGCCCGCCGAGTAGAACTGCCGCGTGGACACGGCCTTCGACCACTGCACCATCCCGCCAACCGCGTCGGTGGGAACCTGCTGTCTGAGGCTCGTACGACCGGTGGCGCGCGTCACCAGATTGGGCACGGCCAGAAAGCTGCTGTTGAAGGTCTCGAAGTCCGCGAACACGCGCGCCTGAAGATCGCTCTGGTCGGGCAAGCTCGCTCGCAGACCGCCGCTGACCGACTTCCAGGTGGTGTCGTTCCCCTCCGGGGCCCCATCGAAGGTGCTGTACTTGGCGTTCAGGCGGTCCTCGTCGAAGTAGCCACCCCGGAAGAACAGGCCGATGCGCTCGGCCGGGCTGTAGTCCAACTTCAGGTTGAACGTCCGGTAGTCCACATTGGCCGTCGCCCAGTCGCCGTCCGGCGTCTGGTCGACCCGCCCTCGCTCGTTCTGGATGACGATTGGAAAGCCCTCGGTCGAAAAGGTGCTGCCCTCGACCGCGGCGCCGAACTTGCCCCAGACGTCGCTGGCAAAGAAGTCGGCCTTCGGGCTGTCGAGATTTCCGTACTGCGTCCGAAGCTCAAACATCCGGGGCCTGGGGCGCGCCGACGTCACATTGATCACGCCACCCATCGCGTAGTTGCCGTACACGTTCGAGCTGGCGCCCTCGACCACTTCGATCCGCTCCACGCTTTCGAGCGGCACGCGTGTCCAGTAGACCCAGCCCCCGAACGGATCGTTGAAGGGCACGCCGTCGATCAGCACGAGCGACCGGCTGACCCCGCTCGGGCCAACGCCGCGCAACGACACCCCTTGCGTCGTCGGGTGGGTCGCCACACTGCTCGACCGGCGGAACAAGCTGAAGCTCGGCACCTGCCGCAGGACGTCGTCGGTGACGACGGCCGGCGAGCGGCGAATGGTTTCCTTGTCGACAACACTGACGCTCGCGGGCACGTCGCCCATGCGTTGCTCGGTTCTGGTCGGCGTGACGGTCACCGACTCGAACACGCCCGCCACCGAGAGCGTGACCTCCATCTCACCGGACGCCGGCTGCCTCGCCTCGGCAAAGCCTACCGCGCGCACGATGAGGGTCCCGGAAGCCGGCGCGTCGAGCGAGAACCGGCCGTCCGGGCCGGTGAGCGTCTGACGCTCGGCCCCGCTGTCGCTGCGCAGGATAACGGCCGCACCGGACACGACGAGGCCACCCTGGTCTCTGACGACGCCGGACACGGAGCCCTGGCCAGCTTCGGCGGCCAGGGCAACAAGACACAACAGGAGCACGAGTGCTGTACGCATGACCGGAGATATTAGCGCGGAAACGCGGGGTTGGTTTACTCCAGGTAGCCGGGTTGCTAAGCTCCCCCTATGGGGCTCCCCCGACCGTACCTGGCCGTTACGTTGGTAGCGCTGGCGGGCCTGGCCGCCTTCGCCCAGCAGGCAACCTTCAAGTCGGGCACGAGCATTGTGGCCGTGCTGACCACGGTGACCGACAGCCAGGGGCGGCTTGTGCCGGGCCTCGAGCAGGACCAGTTCACCATCCTGGACAATGCGAAGCCGCAGGAGATCACCTTTTTCCAGAACGAGACCCAGCCGTTCAACGTGGTCGTCATGCTGGATTTCAGCGCGAGCATGACGGCCAACCTCGAGCTGCTCAAGGACGCAACCGAGCAGTTCATCTTGCGGATGCTGCCAGAGGACAAGGGCCAGGTCGGGGCTTTCAGCGACAAGATCGAGTTCAGCGGCACGTTCACGAGCGACCGGGACGACCTGGTGGCGGCGCTGAAGGATCTGCAGTTCGGGAACCCCACGCGGCTCTACGACGCCGTGGATGCGAGCATCGACATGCTGGATGGCACTGACGGCCGGAAGATTGTGCTCGTGTTCACCGACGGAGACGACACCGCGAGCCGGCGTGGCCAGGGTGACGTGCTCGACAAGGCCCGCGCCCAGGAAGTCATGATCTACGCGATCGGTCTCGAGTCGGAGTATTTCAACGGCGCGCGCATGCAGCGCACGCGGCCAGATCGCGGGTTGCGAAAGCTGGCAGAAGAAACCGGTGGCGGCTACTTCGAGCTGAAGAAGACCGACGACCTGGCGCCGACCTTCACGCGCGTGGCGCAGGAACTGCACAGTCTGTACGCCCTGGGATTCGCGCCCACGCTGCTCGACGGCAAGGAGCACAAGCTCGAGGTGCGGGTGGCGACCCCTGGGGCGAAGGCACGCGCGCGCCGAAGCTACATCGCGTCGCAGGACCGGAAGTGAGGCAGGCTCTGGGCTTAGGGCTCAGGGCTCAGGGCTCAGGGCAATGAGCTTGTCCGAACAGGAGTTCCGCCTGGCGGCGGACCGGGCGCTCGAGCAACTTCAGCGCACGCTGCTGCCGCTGGCCGACGAAGCCGACTTCGAGGTCGAGCTGCAAAACGGCGTGCTGCAGGTCGTCTTCGAGGAGCCGGAGGCAGCGAAGTTCGTGGTCAGTCCCAACGCACCGGTACGACAGGTGTGGGTCTCGGCCCTGTCGCGCAGCTACAAGCTCGCGTGGTCGCCCGAGGCGAAGACGTTCGAGCTCGACGGCGAGTCCCTCGCCGCGCTCGTCGAACGGCTGGCCCGACAACAGCTGGCTGGTCACTCGTAGAGCGCGGGCTTCAGCCTGCGCGTTCACTTCGACGTAACCGCGGAGACGCTGAGACGCGGAGCAATTCCGCCTAAGAAAACCTCCGCGCTTCCGCGCCTCCGCGGTTCGTGAAGTGCCTTGCGAGGGGGGTGCATGGGTTCGGGAGGTTCACTGGTTCAGGGGTTCACACGTAAGATTCCAGGGTCATGGTTCGACTGCTGGCGGCCGCGGTTCTGGTGGCGCTCGTCGCCTTTCTCGGCTACACGCACGCGCCGGCGCAGGAGGCCAGGGCGCCGTTCTCGGTCGTTGAAGCATCCATCGAGGACCTGAGCCTCGCCATGGAGCAGGGCCGCGCGACGTCGCGGGATATTGTGACCCAGTCCCTGGTGCGCATTGCGACCTACGAAGACCGCCTGAACGCCGCGATCGCGATCAACCCGCGTGCATTGGCCGAGGCCGACGAACGCGACCGGGAACGCCGCGCGGGCCGGATCAGGGGCCCGCTGCACGGGATCCCTGTGGCGCTCAAGGACAACATCCACACGACCGACATGCCGACCACCGGTGGCGCGCTGGCCTTTGCCGGCCTCGTACCGCCCTACGAGGCCACGCTCACACGGCACCTCCGCGACGCCGGCGCCGTCATCATCGCCAAGACGGTGATGACGGAGCTGGCCAATTGGGTCGCCCAGGGCATGCCCACCAACTACAGCTCGCTCGCCGGATTCGGGTTCAATCCCTACGACCCGCGACGCGACCCGCGAGAGGCCACCGGCGATGGTCGTCCGATCCTCGCGCCCGGGGGCTCGAGCTCGGGCATCGGCACAACCGCCAGCTTCTGGGCGGCGAATGTCGGCACCGAAACGTCGGGATCGATCCTGAACCCGGCGAATCAGACCATGCTCGTGGGCATCAAGCCCACCGTCGGTCGCATCAGCCGGTACGGCGTCATCCCGATCGCGGCCGATCAAGACACCCCCGGCCCAATGGCACGATCCGTGGCGGATGCGGCCATCATGCTGGGCGCGCTCGAAGGTGCCACGCCCGATCCGAACGACCCGGCGACGAGCGCGTGCCGCCCGCCGGAGGGTCGCGACTATCGCAGATTTCTCAGACGCGACGGACTGAGAGGGGCGCGCATCGGGATCCCGCGCGCCTACTTCTACGACGCGGCTCAGACGCCTGGTGAGCGTGGTTCGACCGGTGGCCTGAGCACCGCGCAGAAAGTCGTGATGGCAGAGGCCCTTGCGGTGCTGCGCTCGGAGGGCGCCACGGTGGTCGATCCGGTGGAGATCCCGTCGATCGTGACCACGGATCCCGCGCGGAGCTTCCTCCTCTGGCCGGTCTGCAGCGGGCCATCAGACGCCAGGGGCCGCGACGAGGATTGTTCGGTGGTCTTCAAGTACGGGATGAAGCGGGACTTCGGCGCGTGGCTCGCCTCGCTCGGCGCCGCGGCTCCGGTCAGAACACTCGGGGAGCTGCGCGCTTGGAACCGGGCGCACGAGTCAGCCGGGACGCTCAAATACGGCCAGGCCCAACTCGACAACTCCGACGAGATGGACATCGTGGTTGACCGCGCTCGCTACGAGGCCGACCGCGCCAAAGATCTGGCGCTCACCGGGCGCGACGGCATCGACGCGGCGCTCAGCGCTGGTCGCGTGGAGGCGCTCCTGTTCCCGAGTTTCATGGGATCGGCCATCGCCGCCAAGCCGGGCTACCCGACCGTGATCGTGCCCTTCGGCATGGTCCCGAATGAATCAGCGCCACAGGGACTCGAGGCCAGACCCGCGCCCTTTGGCGTGAGCTTCACGGGCACCGCGTGCAGCGAACCGCGACTCATCGAGCTGGCCTACGCGTTCGAGCAGGCCACGAAGAGACGTGTGCCTCCTCGGTTGGACTGACCCGCGGAGGCTGAAGCCTCCGCTCTACGCGTGGCCAATTCGGGCGCCCGTAGAGCGGGGGCTTCAGCCCCCGCAGACAGCCGCTCGGACGCCCGCGGCCACCACCAACGCCCGATTCGAATTCGCCCGCCCGTAGAGCGGGGGCTTCAGCCCCCGCAGACAGCCGCGCTCACCGTGCAACCCACAAGGGGCTCTTCTTCACCTTCTCGAGCGTCTCCGCTTCGAACTGCTCGCGGTCCGCGCCGCGGTAGAGGCCTCTCAGAAGGACCAGTCCGTCATCGATCCGTCCCGCGTACATCAGTCCGAGCACAGGCCCCAACAGTCGGCACCTGTCCAACCCGGGATCCTTGCCGCCTGACACCGACATCCACGTCTGGACCTCCTCGAGGGCCATGGCGAGTTCGTCGCGAAACTGCGCCGCGTAGCGGGGCGTCGCCGGGACGTAGCCGCCCTGCGACTGGTCGTAGGCAAAGACCACCCGCGGAAGCGGTGAGTCGGCGAAGGAACAGTAGGCGTACGCCCATGCGTCGTCGCACGTGATGAACTCGAGTCGGCCGTCCTCGTCCAGATCCTCGAACGTGCCTGGCCCGCAGTTCCCTGTCCCAAGCGAGAGGATCTGCCTCACCTCGCTTCCAACCGAGTACACCGTCGTCGTGTAGCAGCAGTGCGCTCCACCGGACCAGTCCGAGACGATGAGATCCGGCTGACGATCGCGATTGACGTCCTGGCCAGTGACATCGGAGATCTGTCGTGCCGTCATCTCGCCTGGCGCGCCGAGCGACAGCACCTGCCGGTCGCCGAGGTAGACAACCGTGATGCACTCGCACATGCCGGCGGGCGACACCTCAGGTGAGCTGGAGTTCACCCACCGCTGAACCGTGAACGGCCCGACGGTGCGCTCATCGTGGAGGCCGTAGCCACCCGCCGGAGGTTCGCGGGGACTTTGCCCGCGGGCAGGAGTTGCCAGGGACAGAACGAGGGCCGCGAGCAGGATGATCATCACGCAGCACTAAACTATCCCAACTCCGCGCGCCGCGTGCGGGTATCCTCGACGCCTAACTCACGCCGGCGCTCAGTTGTGTTGATGAGGTGAAGCCCTGTGGAGGCGAGCGACTCGGATCGCCTGACCGCGCGAGAAGGCCCACGGGATCCGCCAGCGCGGGGTCCCTGCCGCGCGGACTGTGCGCGGTGGGGTGCGTCTCACGGAGCTGGCGTCACGCGGCCGGTGTTGCCATCGCAGCGCGGTCCGGTCGCCGGAACCGGGCTTCACCTCATCAACACAACTGATCTCCGGGACTGACTCCGTATGCCGAAGGCTTCGACACACCCCTTGTCGCACGTCCCCAGCGGTGTGTGGGTGCTTGGCTTCGTCAGCATGCTGATGGACATCTCCTCGGAGATGATTCACAGCCTCCTGCCGCTTTTCATGGTCACGACGCTCGGCTCGAGCGCCGCCGCGGTTGGGCTTGTCGAAGGCCTGGCGGAGTCCACGGCGCTCGTCGTGAAAGTGTTTTCGGGCGCGCTGAGCGACTACGTGGGTAAGCGCAAAGGGCTGACGGCGCTCGGTTACGCCCTGGGCGCCATCACCAAGCCGCTCTTTGCTCTGGCCTCCACCACAGGCGTCGTCCTCACGGCACGCCTGCTCGACCGCGTGGGGAAGGGCGTCCGCGGGGCGCCCCGTGATGCGCTCATCGCCGACATCACACCCGCCGAGTTGCGGGGCGCAGCGTTCGGACTGCGACAGTCTCTTGATACCGTCGGCGCGTTTCTCGGCCCGCTAGCCGCTGTCGCGTTGATGCAGCTCTGGGCAAATAACTTCCGGAGCGTCTTCTGGGTCGCAGTCATCCCGGCGTCGATGTCGGTGCTGCTATTGCTGGTCGGCGTGCGCGAGCCGGAACACCGCCAGAGTGCTACCAGGTCGAATCCGATCAGGCGGGACAACCTGATCCGACTCGGTCGCGCTTACTGGTGGGTCGTGGCGCTTGGAGCCGTCCTGACGCTCGCGCGGTTCAGTGAGGCCTTCCTCGTGCTGAGGGCCCGGGGCGGCATCCCTCTCGCGTTCGTGCCGCTGGTCATGGTGACCATGAACCTCGTCTACGCAGCCTCGGCCTATCCGTGCGGAAGATTCGCCGATCAGATCGGCTATCGGACGCTACTTGGCGTGGGCCTGCTCGTGCTGTTCGCCGCTGATCTGGTGCTGGCCACATCGGACCACTGGGGCATCGTCCTCGTCGGCGTCGCGCTGTGGGGCGTACACATGGGCATGACACAAAGCGTGCTGGCTACGCTCGTCGCCCACGCTGCTCCGCCCGACCTCCGGGGTACGGCCTACGGGTTCTTCAATCTCGTGAGCGGACTCGCCATGCTGTGCGCCAGCGTCCTGGCGGGGCTGCTGTGGGACAGCTTTGGCCCGGCCTTCACGTTCTACGCGGGTGCCGCCTTCTGCGCAGCCGCGCTGGCCGTTCTGCTCGGCGGTCGTCGCCTCCCCGAGGTCAGGGGAGTCCCGTAGAGCGGAGGCTTCAGCCTCCGCGGTCGCCAGTGGGAGGGCTGTAGAGCGGAGGCTTTAGCCTCCGCCCCAGCGATCCCGACCAGCAGGACAAGTCGCGTGGCGCCGTTATTGACGACGCCGTGCGTCACACCGGCCGGCGCCCAGACGACCACGCCCTCCCCCGCCTCACGCGTCTCGTCGCCCACGATGAACTCGCCCACGCCCTCGACGACGAAGTAGAACTTGTCCTGATCGGCGTGGGTATGTGCGCGTTGCGCCTGTCCCGGCTCGAGGCAGTTCAAGCCCAGCATCAGCCGCCCGCTCTCAAACAGCGTGGCCTTGAACTGCTTCGTCGGGTTCGAGCCGACGTGCGCGGTGTAATGCGTCAGGTTGGACATGTTGGAGTCCTACTCCACTCGTCTGAGAATGAAGCACTTCAGGTAGTGCGTTTCCGGCACGCCGACGAGCACGGGATGATCGCGGCCTTGCATCCGCTTCTCCACGATGGTGACCGGCGTGTGGCTGTCGATCGAGGCCTCGTGCAGGACGGCAGCGAACAGGTCCTCGCTGACGTTGTAGGAGCAACTGCAGGTAACGAGGTATCCGCCTGGGGCGAGAAGCCGCATCGCGCGCAGGTTGATCTCCTTGTATCCCGCTAACGCGTTTGGCACCGACGCCTTGTTCTTCGCGAAGGCTGGTGGGTCGAGCACGACCATGTCGTACCGCTCGGTGGTCTTCTCCAGCCGTCGCAGCTCGTCGAACACGTTCGCCTCCCGCGCGCGGAGGTTTGACACGCCGTTGCGCACCGCGTTGGCCTCGATGCGCGCGACCGCGTCGGCCGAGATGTCAATCGCCTCGGCCTCGGCGCACTGCCCCGCCAGGCGCAGCGCAAACCCGCCGTGGTAGCTGAAGCAGTCGAGGAGGCGCCCGCGCGCATAGCGAGCCGCAGCCTCCCGGTTCTCTCGCTGGTCCAGGAAGAGGCCCGTCTTCTGGCCTCGGCGCAGATCGACTTCGTACTGGACTGGGCCCTCGCTCACGACCACCGTCTCGGGCACTGCGCCGGAGAGGACCTCCACCTTGCGCTCGAGCCCCTCGAGCGCGCGCACCTTTGGGTCGTTGCGAGCCAGGATTCCTTCCGGCGCAACCAACTCGGTGAGGTACCCGACCACCACGGGGAGCAGACGGTCCATCCCCTGCGATAGCGCCTGCACCACGAGGTACGACCCGTATCGATCCACCACGAGCGACGGCAGCAGATCAGCCTCGGCGTGCACCAGTCGGAACGCGGTCCCTTCGAGCGCGAGCGTCTCGCGGAAGCGGATCGCGCGCTCCAGCCGGCCGCGAATGAGGGACTCGTCAAACGGCGCCTCACCACGCGTCAGCATCCTGATGGGAATCTGCGACCGGTCGCTGAAGAGCGCGTGGCCGAGTGTGCGATGCCTGGGACCCACGACCGCCACCACATCCCCACCCGTCGCCTCGACGTCAACCACGTCGGCGCGATAGATCCAGGGATGACCGGCGCGGATGCGCTGTTCGCCGCGGGGGGTGATGACGACGCTGGGCATGGTCAAGGAATGAGGGCTCAGGGCGTAGGGCTCAGGGCTCAGGGCTCAGGGCTTTGAAGAGCGCATCAACTATCGCAGCACAATGCTCGATGCAGACGGCAAAACGCAAGGTCCCTCGAGGCGCCGAGGCTCTTGCTCGAGCCCTGAGCCGTGAGCCATCGATAGGCCATGAGCCGTAAGCCCTGAGCCGTGAGCCTGATAAGATCCAAAGCCATGGCCGACCCTGCCACGCGTGCCTCGATGCAGCGCTCACTCGCCCAAACGGACCCGGAGATCGCGGCAGCCATCCGGGGCGAAACCCGCCGCCAGGCCGAGGGCCTCGAGCTTATCGCATCGGAAAACTTCGTGAGCCACGCTGTGCTCGAAGCCGCGGGCTCGGTGCTCACGAACAAATACGCCGAAGGGTACCCGGGCAAGCGCTACTACGGTGGCTGCGAGGTCGTGGACGTGGTCGAATCGCTCGCCATCGCCCGCGCGAAGGCGCTCTTTGGCGCCGATCACGCCAACGTCCAGCCGCACTCCGGCGCCCAGGCCAACATGTCCGTGTACCTGGCGGCCGTCCAGCCGGGCGACACCGTGCTCGGCATGAACCTGGCCCACGGCGGGCACCTCACTCACGGCCATCCGCTCAACTTCTCCGGCAAGCTCTACCGCATCGTCCCCTACGGCGTCCGCAAAGATGATGAGCGGATCGACTACGACGAGCTCGAACGGCTCGCGCATGAACACAAACCGAAGATGATCATCGCGGGCGCAAGCGCATATCCGCGGGTGATCGACTTTGTGCGCATTGCGAGCGTCTCGAAAGAGGTTGGCGCGCTGCTGTTCGTGGACATGGCCCATATCGCCGGGCTCGTGGCCACGGGCCTCCACCCGACTCCGGTGCCGCACGCGGACTTTGTCACCTCCACCACGCACAAGACGCTGCGGGGGCCGCGCTCGGGCCTCGTCCTCTGCCGCGAACAGCATGCGAGGGACCTCGACAGGGCGCTCTTCCCCGGCGTGCAGGGCGGCCCGCTCATGCACATCGTGGCCGCCAAGGCGGTGTGTTTCAAGGAGGCGATGGAGCCGTCATTCGCCGACTACCAGCGGCAGATCCTCGCCAACGCGCAGCAACTCGCCGCCGTGATGAGCGGTTACGGGTTCCGGATCGTGAGCGGCGGCACCGACAATCACCTGATGCTCGTCGACGTGTTCTCCAAGGGCGTCACCGGCAAGGCGGCGGAGGTGGCTCTCGGCAAAGCGGGCATCACCGTCAACAAGAACGCCATCCCGTTCGACCAGAACCCGCCGATGATCGCGAGCGGCATTCGCGTCGGCACGCCGGCGCTCACCACCCGCGGCATGCGCGAGGCGGAGATGGAGCAGATCGGCGGCCTCATGGCTCGCGTGCTCGCCGCCCCCGACGATGACCGGGTGATCGGGATGGTCAAGTCAGAAGTCGATCAGCTCTGCCGCAGGTTCCCGCTGTACGCGGACTGACCCGTACACGGGATGGGGGATTGTTGATTGGTGATTGGTGATCGGTGATCGGTGATTGCGAGCGGGACCGTCGTTGCCGCGCGCGTGACAATTCCAACAGCGGGGCTCAATCACCGATCGACCGTCAAGAATCACCAACGAATCAGAGATCGATGATCGCGGATTACCATTGCATTCGTCGCGAATCACCATTGCATTCGTATAGGCTTACCGTCGAAAGATGGCACTGACAGCCGGCGACGCACTCGGGCCCTATGAGATCGTCGAACTGATCGGTAGCGGCGGTATGGGCCAGGTGTACCGCGCCCGCGACCGTCGCCTCCATCGCGATGTGGCCATCAAGGTATCGGCCGCGCGGTTCAGTGAACGCTTCGAACGCGAGGCGCGCGCGATTGCCGCGTTGAACCACCCCAACATCTGCACCCTCTACGACATCGGTCCCAACTACCTGGTCCTGGAACTGGTGGAGGGGTTGACGCTGGCCGACCGACTCACGGACGGCCCGATTCCCCTGGACGAGGCCCTCGCCATCGCGCGCCAGATTGCCGAGGCGCTCGAGGCGGCCCACGAACACGCCGTCGTCCACCGGGATCTGAAGCCTGCCAACGTCAAGGTTCGTCCCGACGGCATGGTCAAGGTGCTGGACTTCGGCCTCGCGAAACAGACCCATTCGTTCGCGGCAGACGAGCTGACCCGATCGATCGATGTACAGGCGACCGCGGTGGGGACCATCATGGGCACGGCAGCCTATATGGCGCCCGAACAGGCAACGGGCCAGCCCACTGATCGCCGCGCGGACATCTGGGCCTTTGGCGTGATGCTCCACGAGATGGTGACAGGAACCAGACTGTTCGGCGGCCAGACGACCTCCGAGATTCTGGCCAAGGTCATCGCCCAGGACCCGAATCTCGGTGCGCTGCCGGCCTCGGTCAGGGCAGTCGTCGAGAAGTGTCTTCGTAAGGATCCCCGAAAGCGCTGGCAATGGATCGGCGACGTCCGGCTTGCCCTCGAGGAAGGCCCAGCGCAGGCAGACGCCCTCGCAAAGTCGGCAGGGACGCGCGGGCTGTCCCGTTGGGCCCTCGGCGCCACCGCGATTGTCTGCGCTGCCGGCTTTGCGGCGGTCTCAGTGCTGTATCTCAGCCAGGGCCCGTCCTCCTTTCCGACCACGCGCTTCACGGTGCCGATTCCGGGCGACGCCCAGGAGGACGCACGCTTCGATCTGTCACCCGACGGCCGCAACCTGGCGATCGCGACCGTCGAGGCTGGTCGGCGAGGGCTCTGGGTGCGACCGCTCGACGAGCTGGAAGCTCGACTACTGCCTGGCACCGAAGGCGCGGAGTCACCCTTCTGGTCGCCCGACAGCACGCAGATTGGATTCTTCGCCGACGGCCGGCTGAAACGCGTGCCCATCGCGGGAGGGGCTCCTGCGATCGTTGCGGAAATTGGGGCGGCCTTCCAGGGCGCCTCCTGGAACAGCGACGGAGTCATTGTCTTTTCATCGAACGGCTTGAAGCTTGTCAGCAGTACGGGCGGCGCCATCACGCCGCTCGAGACCGATGACGTCCAGGCCACGTCCTTTCCACGATTCCTACCGGACGAGCGGCATCTGCTGTTTCGAGGAAACCGGGCGAAGGAGGAGGAGTCCGGTGTCTTTGTTGGTTCGCTGGACGGCTCGCTCATCCAGCATGTTCGCAGGGCCTTCTCGAACGCTGCCTATGCGTCCTCACCCGTGGAGCGTAGCTCGGGGTTCATGATGTTCAGCGAGGGCGGGTCTTTGATGGCACAGCCCTTCGATCCACGCGGGCTGCGCGTCGAGGGCGACCCGTTCACCGTGGCAGAGTCGGTTGCTGGAGACATAGGGCGCGCGGACTTCTCGCTCTCGAGTGAGGGAGCCCTTGCCTACCGATCCGCCACCGCGTTCCAGCTGACGTGGGTCAATCGCAGCGGGGCAACTCTGGAAGCCCTAGGGCCTTCGGGCACCCAGTGGGCTGGTGGCGGCGCCTTGGGAACGATTCGTCTGTCTCCCGACGGGACGAGAGTCGCGTACTCGAGAATTCAGGGTGAGGGGGGCCGGGAAAACCGCGACGTGTGGCAACTGGACCTGCTACGGAACGTGCCCGAACGGCTCACGTTTGCGCCAGGCCCGGATCTGGTTCCCGTCTGGTCACCGGACAGTAGAGAGGTAGTGTTCGCGTCAAACCGAGACCGGGCAACTGGTTTCGACTCGTACGTCGTGTCCCGAGGAGGCGAGGAGCGGCTCCTCGTCGAGATGCCAGGCAACGGATGGCCGCTCGACTGGTCGCCGGATGGTCGCGTCGTGTTGCAGCTCCAAGGCGGCAGCGTCTGGATCGTGCCGACCGACGGCGGTGCCCCGCAACGCTACGCGCAGTTCTCGATCGAGGTGGCCAGGTTCGCTCCGAATGGTCGCTGGGTCGCGTATGTCTCCGATGAATCGGGACAGGACGATGTCTACGTCCGGCCATTCCCGGGACCTGGACGAGCCGTGCGCGTGTCGGCGGCAGGAGGTACTCAGCCGCAGTGGCGACGAAATGGAAGCGAGCTGTTCTACGTGGCGGGCGATGGCACGCTGACGGCGGTTCCCGTGACGAGCAGCGCAACCGCGATCCAGTTCGGCCGGCCTGCCAGGCTGTTCCCATCTGCTGCCGGCTATCAGGCGTCCGCGGATGGTCAGCGGTTCCTGATTGCCCGACCGGCCAGCCCCACCGGGCCAGCCATCACGGTGGTACTCAACTGGCAAGGGGATCTCGACAGGTGATCGTGGATCGCGATTTGGTCGATGCGCCCCCTATCAGGGCGCGTCGGTTGACCGCGCTCGCCGGGCGGCCAGGGTAGCTTCGAGCATGGGAATCTGCGCCGCATCCGGCGCACCGTACATCGTCGATGTGGTGGGTGCAACCATGACGTGTGCAGCAACCCGACCACGTCCTGGCGCGCGATGACCAGCACGGGCCGGCGCTCGTCCGGCGCGCCGAACGCGTACGACCAGATTTCTCCACGCGCTATGTCTCGGGCCAGACGCCCTCGTCCGACCAGCCTCGAAGCTCCTCGCCAGGAAACACTCGGGGGTATTTACGGGAAGACAGTCGTCGTGGGCAACCATTGGCACTTTGTCGTCAATGCGATCGTCCTCCTGAAGCATGGAGCGGTGGCAGAGGGTTCCACGGCGTTC